>OIWT01000143.1_pt1 | contig 100175 bp, 84 predicted proteins | sample 1587701 | NCBI WGS metagenome assembly OIWT01 (sample SAMEA3888904, study PRJEB22519) | human gut metagenome | biome: human gut; feature: human-associated habitat; material: faeces | place: Denmark | collected 2009
AAAAGGAAATATAGATCCGGCAAAACTAGATCAGCTGATGCCCTGGGCAGAGGAGATTCCCGAGGAATGCCGGAAACCACGCCGCTTATAAAAGCGGCGTTAAATTTAAGGGTAGGCGCAGGATTTGACGTTTACTATCAATCGTCCCTAAGTACTATAAATAAAGCAATGGAAGAGTTAAAAGAAAATGAATATATAAATTATCATATATTTTTCCAGGAGAAATATAAAAGATTTGAAATTATCACTTTAATGTTATTGTATGAATTTACTACTATATTAGATAGGTGTATGGAAGAGTATGAACATTTACTAGGTTTAACCGGTCATTTACAGGATAATTTTGAATGGATCTTTCTTCAAGCGAAATATGCGTTTTACATAAAAAATCATCTTAATTTTAAAAATCTCGTTAAAAAGTATTATATTGAATTCTGTAACAATGAGAACAATAACTCATCTCGAAACTACTGCATGTTAAAAGAACTTGTTATTAAATATCGAAAGATATATGATACGTGCGATTTTGTTTTTGAGAGAGCCGCAGGTTTATCGGAAATTAATACAATACTTAAAATGGATGCTCCAACATTTGAACAATTTTTTGCAGAATATAAATCTACGGCTCCTATCACAAGTAAAGATTATAAAGATGGGTATCTCGCATAACCTAAACACTTCTATCAATGACATCTTTTAGGTATACCAGATTTCCATGACTGTCTAAAACCAAGTCTCTGGAAATGTCTCTCATGCGTGCCCAAATCTGATTATTTTCTAATGACGGAAAATAATCTACAAAATAAATGATAGGGATGCGGACATTCATAAAGGTATAAGGCAATGCATCATAAATTTGCAGTGTAGAAGATAAACGCATATAATTTTGAGGATATGAATGGATATCACAGATATCACATGGAATGTTTTTAACTAGATAATCGGCATACCATTCATATTCTCGAAGAGATGATAAATTAACAAAATAGTATAAGGGATCCAATGGAGCGTCATTTTTTAAATATTCAATAGAAATGGATATTGTCTTCCCTATACTATTATGTACATTGTAATAATTTTTCGCCCAGAACATGTTTACTGAATCGTTTCGTAAATAAAAGAAACTACTACTTTTTCCGTTTTGAGATGAACTACTGCCTCGATGATATGCAATAGAATCTGCTACCACCCAATTCTCCAAGCCGAGTTTGCCGATTTTTATACCGATATCGCAATCACTACAGCAATATGGCATATCCAAATCCATTCCACCAACTCTTTCATATGTTTCTTTACGGAGCATCAGAGTTGCACTGGTAGTTGATGTTACTTTATAATCCTGTTGCACTAAGGGATGCATTACCTTGTGTCCTCTAAAGGGATGAAGTATTCTATATTGTGAGTATTCAATCCCAAAGTCAATAATACGATTATTGATCGGATTTACCAGCTTTGAGCTTACGGAGCCTATGCTTTCATCTGATAGTAACTTATTTAAGAGAGGGGTATACCAGTCTTCATAGCTGAAAATATCTTGATCACATAGAGTAATTATTTCGCCATGCGCTACGTGAACCCCACGATTTACTGTTTCTGAGTATAACAAAGATTCATTGTATTTTATGTATGTAAACCTATCTGGCAAATTAACATTTAGTTCTTCAATAATATTATTATTTCCAACGATGATAATTTCTACTTCTTTCGGGATTATCTTGTTTAAAAGTTCCGTTGTATATAAAAGCATCTGTTTGTTGCGATGATAAGGCATGATAATGCTTTGCAAAATTTTTTTCATATCCGGCTCCTTTTAGTTTTTTCAATATATTCTTCGGCTAATACAATATCGTTGTGTGTGTTAAGATTAAAATTAGCAGAGGCAATGGGATAAATTTTACAGGAGAGTCCTTTATCTACGCCAAGTTGAATCCAATCTCCCATTTCATATTCTTTCCGATTCGAATTGGGCTGTAAAGTTTCCAGTATTGTTAGCATAGAACGTTTCATAAAACAACAACCTGTACCTTTCCAAGTGTTAAAAATTGAAATTGGTTTTTCAACAAGCTGGATAATACTTCCATCTGACGTAATATCCATTGTGTATGCTTTTTGTATGTTTTCTTCTGTATCATTAACTACACCGCATAGGCAATCTATATAATTTTCGGAAAAATAAGTATATATACTATTGATATCCGGGTTAATAAATAATTCATCACTTAAGCTCATGATGAATGAATCACGGATATATGGGGATGCAATCTTTATTGCGTGTGCGATCCCTAAGAGTTCTTCCTGCTTTACATAGGTAACCGGTATTCCATGGTAATTATCTCCAAGATAATTAATAATATATTCCGCATTGTAGCCAACGACTAGAATGATTTCACTTGGATTAATATCAAGAAATAATTCAAGATTATAATCTAATAAACATTTATTATTTACTTTGGCAAAACATTTATTTGTAACATTCAGGTCAAGGCGTGATCCTTTACCTGCAGCCAATAAAACCAATTGCATAAACGCACCTCCTGTTTGTAATGTGATGGATAACTCTTTATTATCATTCAAATAATTATCTCAAAATTTCAAACGTAAGCGCTCAATAACAGACAGCCCACACTATTATAGTGAGGGCGCGGACGAAGATGTACATCGGATTTACTATAAGTATATAGAATGAGAAAACAGAAAAATAATAAGTCTCATGAGGCTTACAGCTTCATGAGACTTTCATATTCGGCTCTCCGTCTGGGAGAAGTTTCAGCAGCTTTAAAATCCGGATTATTATATTCCGGAGACAATTCTTCGGGAAGAATGATTCCGGGATGGAAAAGCAGCTCCAGGGTGTCGGGATCCTGTCCGTATTTCTGAAACTTATTCATCAACCGGTTGATCCGGTCGGCATCCATGGAACCGCCCATAATCAGTCCCCATAAATAATAGTTCCCTTTCATAGGGATAATGGGATGTCTTTTTGTATACCATGTGCAAAATTGAATAATGACATTTTTGATCAGATTTACCGGCGGATAGGTATGATATAGTGCAGGGGTGTTTAAATAAGGCGCTAAAGGCTCCCTGGAAATCCGGATATACTGTACCGGGTAATGATTCCAAAGTACGACATCACGCAGTGCATCCCAGACAACCGGAATCATATGGGAATGCTGGTGACTGTCAAGACATAATACATAATCGGAAGGCATTGCATGATATAGCTTTTGAATCTGTGCCTGGATTTCCGTGGAAAGCTGTTTGCGAAGTTCATTTCTCACAGAGGTGTAGGAGCTTTTAAAGAAATACATCCAGCTGCACTTAAAATATCCATTTTCATCAACAAGAAGCGGAATTTGCGAAGGATCCGCACAGCAGTGTCCTTCGAAAAAATTAAGGTGCAGTGCAACCGTCAGAGCCGGACGTTCTTTCATTACAGGAAGAAGCAGATCTATACAGTCAGCAAAGCAGCTCATATTGGGAATGACACTGATTCCGGATAGCTTTCCCTGTTGGACGAGAGCTAATATTTCTTTCGATGCATTTATGGAAATGCCGTAGTCATCGGCATGATATATAATCATGATGTTGCTCCTTATGAATGGAATTTATTATTCTATATTATTCTGAGAATTAAAGGGCTTTCCCTGGAGCGTTGCCGGCTTCCCTTTCATACCCACAGCGTCTGCTGATCAGATATCTTGGGCGTGCCTTAATCTCCTCATAAATTCTGGAAATATAATGACCGATAATACCGAGACTGATCATCAAAATACTTCCAATCCAGCAAAGCAGGATAATAACGGTGGTGAAGCCTTCCACAGCAGTTCCGGAAAAGTACCGGAACAATGCCTCAATCGTGAAGCCTAAAGCCGGGATAAACATGAACCATCCTAAAATGGTAACAACCTGCAGTGGTGCACCGGAAAAGGAGGTAATGTTACGGAGTGCGTATTTCACCAGACTCCAGAAGCTCCATTTGGAGGTGCCGATTTCACGTTCCTGTACTTCGAAAGGGATCTGGATCGTTTTGAATCCAACCCAGGAGGATAAGGCGCGGAAAAACGGAGTCCGCTCAGGCATCAGCAGGAGAGCATCAACTGCTTTCCGATCCAGAAGCTTAAAATCGGAGGCATTTTTCATGTCAATTTTCGTAAGCCGGCTGATAATTCCATAAAAGCCATTGGCACACATGCGATGGAAAACGCTTTCCCTGCCGCGATTGGACTTTACAGCTTCTACTACCTCATACCCATTCTGCCATAATTCGTACATTTGAGGAAGAAGTGTGGGAGGATGCTGCAAATCACAGTCCATAATGACTGCACATTCTCCGGCAGCAGCTTCGAGACCGGCGAAAATGGCCGCTTCCTTGCCGAAGTTGCGGGAAAAGGAAAGCCCTTTGACATTCATTTTCGTCTGTGCGAGCCTGGCAATATTTACATAGGTATTGTCCACAGAACCATCATCCACGAAGATGATTTCAAAATCAATCTTTGCCTGATTCAAAATTCCCTGAATTGTCTCATAGGTGCGAACGATATTGTCCTGCTCATTATAGGACGGAATTACTAAAGAAATCATAGGTGTTATCTCTTTCTTATGGAATATTTGGAATATTTCCGGATTATTTAGGTTGTTATTGTTTATATCATTAATTTTGCATCGCTAATAATAATTTAATGATGCTTAAGAATATATTATAGATGTTCAGCTACAAAACTTCAATCATACATTCCGGAAAACATCATTTGATATCCGCAAGAGTTGTCACCAGATAAAAAGGCAGACATAAAATCAAAAAGTAAACATAGCGGAATTCGGTGGCAACCGGAGTGGCAATCATTACGGTGAACCAGAGTGTCAGGCAGGGAAGGGCATAGAGCAGCTTGGAATAATCCCTGCGGGCCAGAATACATGCAATGCAGATCAGGAATATCCAGAAGATTACACCCATACTCCATAAGGTTCCGTAAAGGGGAATCATGCTGCCGAGTTTAATGGCGATCTCCTTACCTTTCACTACTAAGGGTCCCCGGATTAAGGGGGTGTGGGAGATCCCAAGGGAAGTGGCGCTGATTCCTTCGGCTTCGGCAACGAGATAATAGGAATCCGGATACCAGTAGCCGTTTGTCTGTTGAATATAAGCCTCAAGATAGTCGCCGGGGTACTTAAGGCCAAGAGATATCCAGAGCTTTAGAAAATCTGTCTTGTGGTCTTCCAGATATTGAGGATTTCCGGCACGCACAAGCTCTTTCATATTGTCGGCAAAGGTAGGATTGTATAATTCCTTTACATAGGTACGGTCAATGACCTGGTCAATCAGCTCGCTCTGCTCCGGTGTCAGGTCACGGTCATTGGCAAGCACACAGGAAACCTGCTGCAAAGGAATGCAGAGAGACTCCACGAAATCAGGAGATACGACATGAGAGGCGTTCATGACCGGATAACGAATCAGAATACTCATACAGAGAGTGATGGCAAGGGAACCGATCAGGTATTTGTTCCGTCTGAGGAAAAAGAGCAGAAACGGAAGGCAGAGAAGAAAGGCATACCATCCGTTGGAACGGAATACGCACATCATCATGCCGGAGAGTATAAAAATGATATAGTCAGACCTGTGGTTTCTGTTGTGTATCCGTAACAGGGCAGTCAGAAATAGCAGGACAGCTGCTGCGAAAGGAATATCCTTCCAGACGGTGACCGAATAAACGGCATGGTAAGGAAGCAGGGCATAGGCAAGTGCAAGCAGGAAGCCCCAGATTGGTTTTAAATGAAAAATACGGGTGGAGGACACAAAATAACTGATCGATGCTGCAAGGAAGCACATCTGCATCAGTGTATAGAACCCCATGGCGGCAACCATGCTTCCGGTAAGAGAGTATCCAATGGTGTAGAACAGCTTTATGAACAGGGTATGTACCCAGGGATGATGATTGCTGTATGGGATAAGTCCAAGCACCTGTTCCAGCTGATTGATGCTGTCCGGTGTCATGATTCCCGGGAATTGGTACAAATAATAAGGAAGCCAGCCAAGCATGCACAGTAAAAAGGTGACAGGGAATGTATGCTTATGCAGGAAACCCCACTTGTCAGAAATTTCGGCGCTGTAAAGCAAAGCAGAAAGTCTGTCGTTATGCTGCGTGGATAAAAGAATGGCAAGTAGTATCTCATAGAATAAGAACCAGAAGCCAATCGCAACCGCAGCAAGAATTCCGAACCGGAAAAGACGGCTGGTAAGAGTTTCGATATAATGAGGGGAATCCATCAGCATATAGAACAGAGTAAAAATGACAGAGAAAATGGATGCGATCCTGGTAATTCGGTGGAGATCACCTTTAAAATCAGTGCATTTTTTATGAACATAATGATAAAAAAACAGGCAGAGCAGAAAGAAAACCAGAGTCAGAATATTGCCGGGCTCCATGTGGGAAGCCTTCATGAGCGCCCAGGTAGTAAAGAAGCTGCCTGCCAATTCAATTAAGTGGTATTTATAAAACCAAGAAGAGACCATGAGTATACTCCTGTAAATCTGTTTGTTAGCGGTAAAACCTTTATTATAGTAACAAATTTCAGACAGATAGGCAATGCCTGTCAATGATTTTCAGCGAGTCTGCGCAATCCGGCAGCTGCTGTGTGAACTGCTACCATTATTACCCTTTGCGTCGCGAAGTACTTTTTAATATTTGCTTTGCAGCCATTCAGCTTACCGCATATAATGAAAATTATGAAAAAACAGTTTATTCCGTACAGGTTGCAGCATTTACTGCTGATAATGTAAGAAAATGATTCGGAAATGCAGAATAAAAGTACGAAAGGAAGCAATCACATGGAGCATCAGGTGGCAGAGAAGCAGGCATATATTTTTACCAGAGACGGATTTTATCCGAATTACGCTGATGAGCAGGCAACGCAGGATCCGATGGAACTGCTTTATCACATCAGTCTTACGGAGCATCCGGCATATGCCGCTGCAGTATGCACTGACGGAATACCGTTCCGATAAGGAAAAACTGCTAGCTCTCTTTGACACCCTGGTATCCCTGCAGCCGTCTCTGACGGTTGATGGGGTCAGCCTGACACAGCAGGATATTCAGGAACTTCTGAACCAGACCGAAGGACTGGCTCTCTTAAAGGGAAAATGGATTGAGGTAAACCATGAAAAGCTTAAGAAGCTGCTTGAGGATATGAAAAATGTCCCGGAGAATTTATCCTTCCGGGAAGCAATGCAGCTGGAAATAGCAGACAGTGGAAAATTTGAGCTGTTAAAGGAATTGTGTGAGACTATTTATGAAAAAAGAGAACGGGTAATTGTATTCACCCAGTTTAAAGAAATTACAGAATATCTTGCGGATTATCTGACCGGTATTTTTCATGCAAAGGGATATGTCATTCATGGAGGAACTCCGGTAAAACGCCGTGCTGAAATCGTGGATGCATTTCAGGGAGAACGTTATGTTCCGTTTATTGTGCTTTCGGTTAAGGCAGCAGGAACAGGCTTAAATCTTACCAGGGCAAATCATGTGATCCATTTTGACCGCTGGTGGAATTCGGCGGTAGAGAATCAGGCAACTGACCGTGCATTCCGGATCGGACAGACGAAGGATGTTATGGTACATAAGCTGGTCAGCCAGGGTACGATTGAAGAAAAGATTGACCAGATGATTCACTCCAAGAAGGAGCTGGCGGAAAATATGATTGGATCCGGAAGTGAAAAATGGATTACGGAGCTTTCCAATGAAGAATTATTCTCGTTGTTAAGATTAGAAAGCAGATAGAGGTGAACGGAATGAAAAATTATTGGGACGATGGAGAATTATACAGCCAGCCGAGCGAAAGCCTGTTGAGAAGAAATGCCAGTGACAGTCTGAAAAAGCAGAAAATGAAGGGGAAAGCGATGCATCCTATCCTTATCAGCGGCAGGAAAATCGCAAGAAGCTGGTGGGGAAATGCGTGGTGTGAAAATCTGGAAGGATATGCGGATTACGCCTCCAGACTGGAACGTGGGAAAAGGTATGTACGTACCGGAACCGTTGTTGATCTGCAGATTGAAAAGGGGAAAATCCAGGCGCGTGTGCAGGGAAGGAGGAAGGCTCCCTATAAAATTGAAATCCGTATCAGTCCGCTCGACCAGATGCATTGTCAGCAGATAATGACACGTTGTACAGAGAAGGTGGAGAATATTGAAGAACTGCTGGCTGGCAATTTCCCATTAAGCATGAAGGAGCTGTTTACCGGTGAAGGAGGACTGTCCCCTAAGCCAAGTGAGATCAGCTTTAACTGCAGCTGTCCGGACTGGGCACTGATGTGCAAGCATGTTGCAGCTGCCTTGTATGGGGTCGGGGCAAGGCTTGACGAAGATCCCTCCTTGTTTTTTGAACTAAGGGGAATTGATATGGACCGGTTTCTTACGGTTGCACTGGATAACCGGGTAGAGCTGATGCTGGAAAACGCAACCCGGAAAAGTCCCCGTATTATAGAGGATACTGCAGCTCTTTCCTCATTGTTTGGCGTTTTGCAGCTTCCTGAAATGGATATGATCATATTGGCAGAGCAGGTTATGGCAGTAGTCCGGAAGGCTCCGGATGGCTGCCATATTTTTGGACTATGAAGGAAATAGTTACTGAATTGTCCGTAAAAAATAAAAATATTCTGTCACATGTCTTAACATAGGACATGCAGGGACGATGTATATAATACAATATTTGTGTCAAAAATAAGCGGGGATAAAGTATGGCACGAATTATTGATTATGAGGCTCAAAACATCATAGGCGGTAAGCTGCGTGAGTACAGACTGGAAAGGCATCTGAGTCAGAAGGAATTGGCTGAACGACTTGAAACCTATGCCATATATGTCTGTCGCGGTTCCATTTCAAGAATTGAAAACCATGAACGCACAGTTACGGACTTTGAACTGCGTGCTCTGGCAGAGGTTTTGGAGGTTGATGTTGTAGATCTTTTTGAAAAATAGAAATTACAAATATACAAAAGCACTGATTTTGCGTTATGATGCAAGATGAGTGCTTTTGTGTTACACCTGATGGGAAGGAAGGCAGCTCCCGTCAGGATATGGAATGGCAGACGGATAATTGCTTGCAGGCAGGAAAAACTTATGAGTGGGACAGAACAGGGAAATACAATAGTAAAAAATATTTTGATTCTGGAGGATGAACCGGCAGCCTTGAGATATCTGGTAAAGATCGTGGAGGATTGCAGTCCTTTGGAATATTGTGTATTCGGTTATACCGGTCTGAAAGAAGCTTATGAATGTATGAAGCACCGGACAATCTCCTTATTTATGGTGGATATCATGTTGGATCAGAAGAAATGCAACCGGGAGGGCTATCGTTTTATCGAGGAAATCCGTAAAAGTGAAGAATACCGTCATGTACCGGTGATTTTTGTGACAGGACTGGAGGAACCGAGAGCACAGGCTTATAAGGATCTGCATTGTTTTGGGTATATCCAAAAGCCTTATGATGTCAATGAGATTCACAGAATGGTGAAGAAATGTCTGACTTATAATCCGGTGGAAGCAAAAGCAAGGCTACATCTGAAGAACGATGGAATACATGTTCTCTTTGACACAGATCAGGTTGTGTATGTGCGCATTACAGGAAAGAACCTGTCTGTCAAGGTTCATGGTAAGCCATTGGCTCAGTATGCATATCTTACCATGAAAGAAATTATGGAACAGCTTAAGTCAGAGCCAATGATAATGTGTGGAAAAGGCCTTCTTGTAAATGGAAAATACATGGATTATCTGGATCAGAAGGAGAGAAAGCTTTATCTGAAGGATGAGGCAGAACCCTTGAAATTAACGAGAGCAGGATTGAAGGAGAATATCCATAGTATTACTGATGGTTTGTTACGGTGAAACTGTGGGTGAAACGAAAAGAAACGCTGAAAACAAACAGTATAACTGTATTAAGAGGAATGTGCATCATGGATATAATGAAATAAAAAGCAGAGGAGTCCGTGATGACAGAAGAGTTTTCGATTAATAATGAACAAATGGGGAAGAGAATACGGGAGCTGCGTGAGAAAGAGGGACTCACTCAGGATGCCTTATCAGAAATTCTTTCCGTAGGACCGAATGTAATCGGGTGTTATGAACGAGGAGAATATGGTCCTTCCAAGAAGACCCTCAGACTGATCTGTCAGTATTTTGGTGTATCTACGGATTATCTTCTATATGGAGAAACGGAAAATGTGGAAGACATCATGGAGCAGGTAGATCATTTCTCGGATGCGGATAAGTTGAAAGTATTAGTACGCCTGATGCATTACTTCATCAAAGGCAACGTACTTACGAAAGAAGATAAAGCGTGCAGGGATCATATGAAAGTGATCATTGATCAGTTATTTGAATCTGAGGAATAAGGGGACGAAATACATAGGATGAAAACAATTTTAATTTTGGAAGATAATGCCCGTGAGATGGAGCGGCTGGTTAAAATTGTTCGTGAACAGGGTGCGCAGAATGAAGTAATATGTGCGGTTAACCTGGAACAGGCATATCATATGGCAATGGAGAAATCCATTGATCTTTTTCTGTTAGATATTATTCTGGATCCCCGGACTTCTGGGGACGCTTCCGGTATGAAATTTGCAGATCATATCCGTGAAGTGGAACGCTATCATTTTACTCCCATTATTTTTATTACCGGACTGGAAGATCCCAGTCTGTATGCATACAGTGATGTCCAATGCTACAGCTATATCGAGAAACCCTATGATACAAAGTAATTGTCTGAGCTTATAAAGGAAACCCTTATGATCCCGACCGATTCTTCGGCTTCAGACAGAGTATATTACAGAAGAGATGGAATACTATTAAAACTTTGCAAGGAGGACATTGTCTATATTGAAAATGGACGTTCCGGAAGAGTGATCCACACAACAGCCGATGAGCGTTACCTGCCATATAAACCAGTGAAGGAGATCCTTAAAGAATTAGATTCCGATGATTTCGTCCAGTGTAACCGTTTCGTGATCGTTAACCGGAATTATGTCGAAACCATAGATTCCGTCAACAGATACGTTACCTTTAAAAATCGAACGGATTCGGTAGAAATTGGATTGACATATAAGAAGAATTTTTTGAGGAGGGTGTTTAATGGTTAGGAATGCTATTAGGTTGATGGAAATCTTATCGTTTATATATGCATTTGCAGCAGTATATGGTGAGAAGGTAAGGTGTAATATTTATTTAGTTGTCTTTGGAGTAACAGAACTAGTGCTGTTATCCGGTATAAATGATTACGGATTAGGTGCATATTGGCTTAGTTTGTCATATCTGCTGATGTTTATTTATTGTTTGGCCAATTACAAATCACCAGTAAAAACAACAGTTGTTAATTGTATAATTGGTTATGCTGTTGTTGCAATTTCTCAAATTGTGAGTTATATGATAATTTCACTTATGGTTGAACTTGGAAATTTTGCAGTTCCGCAAAAAGAAATAATCGTATCTTTGATTTACATGATTGTTATTGTTGGTTTTGCGGGAAGAATGCATTTGTATGAATTGGCTCAATTTTTTTTGAAAAGAAATAAATTATTGAGTGGAGTTGGTTTTTTTATATTGGTTATTTTAGGAAGTCAAATATGGAGTATAAAGAAGAATTACACATTAGATGCTAAAATGGTCGTACTAGTAATGTGCTTTATATTTCTATTAGTAATTATGATTTATGAGTGGGATAAAACCAGAAAAGATGCTGAACGTAGAAAAATGCAGCTCGAAATGAATAAGTTGTATTATGAAGCATATGAGGGATTAATTAAAACAATCAGAGAAAAACAACATGACTTTAAAAATCATTTGAATGCAATAGATGGAATGCTGTATTCGATAGAAGATCATAATGAGTTAATTGCTAAGCAGAAGGCATATTTAAGGGAAATAAGCGGGAATATTGATAGTATGAAGTTATTGACGATGGTTGAAAATCCTATTATTGCAGGTTTTTTAAATTATGAAGTCTCTCGTGCTTTGGAATTGGGGATAGAAATAAAGTATAAATGTGAGTTCTCAAATCATAAATTGAAGATTCCAGAATTTGAAGTTGTTGAAATGTTAGGAATTTTAGTTGATAATGCAATAGAAGCTGTTATGCAACAAGAAGATAATCGCTTTATAGAGATTGGGATGTTTGAAGACAACTGTAAATTACATTTTATGGTGACTAATTCATATGAGGATTCTGAAAATATAGAACGTTTTTTCGATTTGGGATATAGTAGCAAGGGACAAAATCGTGGAATTGGATTATCAAAATTAAAGCATATGGTCAATAAATATAATGGTGAAATTGTAATTGCAAGAGAAGATGAAAAAATTTCTTTATTGAAGATAGGTATAATAATTGCAATATAAAGTAAAATTCGGACAAACAAGAATGTTTATCCGAATTTTACTATTAGTCTTCTGAAGGATATTCAGGTTCACCAAAAAAAGCAAGACTAATTTCACTCCATGAAATACCACCCCAAAAGGAAAGGCACAGAGTGCAGAGTGCAAATCCTAACTGTTTAAGTTTGGTCTTGTTCATATTTTTTCACCTCCTTATAAATTTTTGTTATAGCTAATTGGACAGTGTGAAGAACCACCATCCAAAAACTTGCCAGTAAATACCGACATTCGGGAAAAAGAAATAATAGAATTGCGACAATCAGAACCACCTGAAAGGAAGCAATGCGGTTTCTTTGGATTCCCTTTTCGTCCAGCTTGACCTCGCGATGGGAAAGGAGAGGACCAAGCCGGTATTCTGTGATTGCACATGGAATCATGAGTCCGATACGCAGAATCGGTGTTAATGGAGCTGTCACCGGCAGGATCATAACGGTTGGAATAAATACAAGAACCGTCAGCAGCAGGCAGGTCCAATAGCTTTTTGTGTGGATTCCGCCATTTTTACTTCGTAATAAACAGAATGGAATCAGCGCACATAAAAAATAAGGAAAGAAACCCAAATAAGAAAACATCACTGCCAACAGGATTAACTTGCTGAGGTCATAAAGGAGCGCTGTGATAACATAGCGTATTATTTTTAATTCATATTCGGTAAAATCATAAGTATTTCTGATTTTGTTCATCAGCGCATCCATGAGTTACATCTCCTTCTTCCATATCATAATTCAGGGGAAAACCAAGGATGGAAAATCAGCCGGAATTGTGTATAATGAGGGTGAAAAAGATGGGAAGAAAAAGTGAAAGATAGATAAGAAAAAGCGGAATGATTTGTTCCTGAAAAAATCATATTCAGGATGATGTAAATCAGATATAAACTGTATAAAGAATGAGATAAGAGAAGTGTATTGCAGAAATGCCTGAACAATGCAAAAATAAGAACAAAATGATCATTCGAACTACAGAAAAGGTGATAAATGGGAATAATTAACATTTTTACTTGTAATAAATGATGTTTAAGCAAATTGAAATGATAGAAATATTTGGAATAAATATGGATTTTATAAGCAATTATCTGTTTTTTATGCAGAAAAAGTAATATAATACATCCATCTCGTTTTTGTTACAGTAAGATGATGAGGTGGAATGACGAATGAAGAAAATAAATCAAGAGCTTTTCATAGCCATTCTGGATGATGATCCCGATTTTGCATATGTATTATCGCGGATGATAGAGAAGGTTCTGGGTGCCGGAAAGGTACAGGTACATATTCAGACTTTCCGGACAACGCAGGAGGCGGATACCTCGCCGTTGTCATTTGACCTGTTGTTTCTGGATGTGGAACTGGGCAATGAAAATGGAATTCAGTGGGTGAAAAAGTGGAGAAAGACCCGTAAGTTTCAGGACATTATTATTGCTTCATCCTATGATCATTATGTGTTTGACAGTATTGAGGCCCGTCCGTTTGCTTATATAAGGAAGGCACATCTGGAAGAGGATCTGCGGAAGGCAGTCAGAAGATATTGGAAAGAAAGCCGTGAAGAGCCTATTTATGTCATTGTGAAGGATGGGAAGAAGAATATTCTGGTAGATCCTTATCATATCGACTATTTGCAGGCGAATGGTCATTATATTGACATTATTATGGATAATGAAGAGCCGATCGTGGTGAGAAACCACATTAATGAACTTCAGCATACCCTGGAAAAGTATGGTTTTGTCCGTGTTCAGGTGAGTTATCTTGTCAATGTGAAGTTTATAGAGCGGTTTGATGGTAAAAATGTTTATTTACGTAATGGAATAAAGAAATTCGTTAGTCCGCGTTTTGAAAAACAGCTTCTTGAAAAATTGAGAAGTTATATGGAATCCGATGGAGATGACTTAAATGGAGATACTGGCTAATCTGTGTGAATCGGTGCTGTGGATTGTATTTTTAAAGATATTTTGTCGGCCCAAGTATAGCAGGAAAATTGATTTTCCGGGAGCAGTATCAGCGGTTCTTCTGCTTATGGCAAGTATTGGTTTTTCAGATCAATTTGCATTGTTTTCCCAATATACGGTTCTTATTGATTTTGTGATTGCCTTCGGGTACACCATGCTTTTTCTGGAGGGTATGTGGTACTGGAAGCTTTTTCTGATTGCAGTATATAATGTTGCCCTTCTTGGTTCGAGTGTTCTTGCAGTGAACACTTTCGTGAATCTTTTTCATGTAGATGCGACGGTACTTGTGGCTGAGGGCAATCCTCTGCGGATTGCCATGATTGTTACGGCCAAGGTCGTATTGGTCATTCTGGTGATTCTTTCCAGAATTTTCAGGGATAAAATCATGGTATTACAAAGAGCAGGAGTGTGGGTTATTGTATTTCCGCTTATAACGATATCCGTAGGTACAACATTGTTTCAGACTCTTGTGCATTTTTACAGGCAGACTTCGGATATTGTCTGGATTGTGTGGCTGCTTCTGATGGTCTGCGCACTGTGCTTTATGAGCTTCCAGCTGGCCTATGATGCATACCGGGGAAAGCAGCAGAAGAAAATGAGCGATTTTCTCCGTAAACAGATGATTATCCAGCAGCAGACCTATAAGCAGCAGTATGAAAATATCAGGAAGGTCCGTAAGACACAGCATGATATGAAGCACCGTCTGGTAGTCATTGAGCAGCAGCTGCTTGAGAAGGACTATGAAAGAGCACAGAATTATACCAGAGATTTTCTGATGGAACTGGATGGAGTAAAGGAATTTAAATATGGAGACAATCCTTTAAGTACCCTGCTTTTGATGAAGGAAGAGATTGCGAAAGAAAATGGAATTGATATCCGCATTGATATGGATGTTCTGGAAACAACGAGAATTTCGGATCTTGATCTGGCAATGATTCTGGGAAATCTCATGGATAATGCGATTGAAGCAGCCAAAGAAGTCAAAGAAAATCCAAAGATCCGGGTACTCATAAAAACGAAGGGTGTCTTGTATATCAGCGTCCGGAACACGGTGAAGGATTCTGAAATGGAAAAACCTTTCAGGCATAATTATACAACCAAAGAGGATGCATTGTTACATGGATTTGGGATTTCCTGTATTCGGGAGTTGGTTGATAAAAACGGGGGAAGATTTGATCTGAACGTTTCGGAAGGCTGGTTTCGGGCTGAAATCTTCTTCTGACAGGCTGTCAAGAGAAAAATATGACATAAATCGGGCAAAAGCTGACATTCTGCTATTCAAATGAAAAAATTGCGGTTACAATAATGAAAAAGGAGGGGGAAGCAGACGTGTCGGAATTTCTAGCCAAGAGAATCACGATGAGGTTTATCCGTAAGTTTCAGATTAAAGAAGAGGATTGGGATTTGTACTACCTCGGTATCGAGGTTATTGTAACTACGGCATTGACAAGTCTGATGATCATGGCGCTTGGAATTGCGTTACGGAATTTTTTGGGATCTGTTGTTTTCTTACTGTGTTTCATGAGTATTCGGGGTTATTGCGGAGGATATCATGCAAAAACCAGAGTGCGGTGCTTTTTTGTTTCGATATTGTGCTATCTGCTTTCGTTTGGAATGATGAAGGGACTGCTGTTTCTTCCGGAAATTGCGCAGAACATTCTCATTACAATAGGGGTAGCGACGGCGTTTATACATTTTGCGAAGTTTGCGCCGGTAGAAAATCCGAACAAGAGAATCCGTGAGGAGATGAAGGAACAAAACAAAATCATGTCCTTTGCGATGCTTGTGGTCTGGTATCTGGTCTGTTCTGTGTTCGTATTTGCCGGAACATATGAGATATCAACGCAGATATGGGCAACAATAGACATTATTGCTTTACTTCTCTGTGTAAAAAGGAGGAAAAGGAAATGAATAAATTCAAAGCAACATTGTCGAGGCTCATAATGGCAGCCATCTGGGGCGTAGCAATCACAACACTGACTTCTACATCCCGTTATCTGACATATCAGCCGAAGGGTGAAGAAGAATTAATGCGCAGATATCTTTAGATGTGTACATATGCGGTGTAAAAAGGGATAAAAATGTACACGTTTAGATATGCAAAAACCTCCAGCAGGACAACCTGTCTGGAGGTTTTTTGTTAAGAATTTATTAAGGTTTTCCTAAAAAAAATAAATATTTGTTTTAGCTCTTTCTTTTTTGGGAAATAATGATATGCTAAAGAAGTAATAAGCATATATTGATTTGAGGAGAGTGTGCATATGAAAATAGAGAAATTAATAGCTGTTTTGATGTTAGCAGTGTTGATGCTGACCAGTTGCGGACAGACTGCATCACAAACAGATAATACGGTGGTACTGCCACAGATTAATGGGGAGGCAAGGAATGTAATTATTACCGAATCCGGACAGATTTTTGATGCGGATACGGGAGAAGAGATTATTCTTAATACCCCGCAGCCATCAGCAGAAGCAGCCGGGCAGGAGGTGGCAGAGGCTTCGCCGCAGCCTTCTGAGGAACCGGAAATTGCTGTGGTTCAGGATGCGGAGGTTGTGGTTCCCCATCCGGAACAGTCGGTAAGCCACGTAGATACAGAAAAGCTTGGTGATGACAAACTGAATATTGTTTTCCTTGGAGACAGTATCATTGATAATCACCGGGATGAGACCGGTATTGCTTATCTTACGGGTGTTGCCTGTAATGCGAATGTGTACAATATGGCAATTGCCGGAACAAGTGCAACAATTGAATATGGTGAGAAGGAAGGAAATGAGGACTGGACATCCAGAAGTCTGATCGGAGTCACCAAGGCAATTAAGGGAGACATTCCGACAGATATTTTTAAGGGTACCAGAGCCGGTGAAATTATTGATAACAAGGAAGTGGATTTCTCAACCGTAGATTATTATGTCATTGAATATGGAGTCAATGATTTCTTAAGAGGAATTAATCCCGGGGATGTGGAGGATCCGTATGATATGCATACGTATGCGGGAGCACTTCGGATTGCGGTTGGTAATCTTAGAGCTGTATCGCCCAATGCTGCTATTGTATTGTGTTCTCCCTGTTATTCACAATTCTTTGGTAAAAACGGTGCCTTTTTGGGAGATGCGAATATGATGAGCAATGGTTATGGAACCATCAGTGATTTTAAAGGAGCCTGTGAATACGTTTCGAATGAACTCGATACCTTGTTTATGGATGCATATCAGACACTGGGAATTGACAGTACTAATGCAGATGACTATCTCGAGGATGGAATTCATCTGACGCAGAAGGGAAGAGCCTTATATGCCGGTATGCTTGGAAGAATTATAAATTATAATGAGGATAATAAGAATTCCGGTATGTAAACAGATCAGGGAAGACACCGTCTTTTAGGAGAATAAGAAAAAGCAGTAGGGAGTATATATTTATAAAGAGATTAAATCGGGATGTGTGATGCGTAGACGTATTTGTAGAATGGCGCTTGTGGGGATTGTGCTGCTGACGGCATGCGGTCAGCAGGGAATACAGGTGGCGGAAACTGCCGGAAGAACGGAAAGTGATACGGTCTATGAAAAAATGCAGGAAGAACAGAAGAAGCAAAAGAAAAGCAGTCCTTCTCCGATAAGCGAGAAAGAAACAGAGCTGTCTGAGGTGATAGAGAAGCTTCCGACAGACAGTCCGGAGCCCTCCATGGAACCTGATCCGGAAAGCTATGATTTGCAGCTGGTATTTATAGGGGATGAGACATTTGGACAGAACCCGGACGGAACAGGAATACCGGAATTGTGTATGATGCGCTGTAAAGCACATGGATACAGTCTGACAGCTGATGGAACGGGTGCAGCTGTGGAAGATACAGAGATATTGGGAAATGATAGGTGGAGATCCCAGGGGCTTGTCGGTATGGTGAAAGCAATGAATGCGGAAATTAATCCCGGGATATTTGCGGATGAAGCTGTGCAGGCTGTTTTGAGCGCTGCGGAAACGGATTTTTCCAATACAGATTACTTTATTATTTCATATGGACTTAATGATTTCCGGCATGGAATACCGCAGAACAATGAAGAATACGCATATGATTTCCGAACCTATGCCGGGGCATTACGGGTTGCGGTTGGAGCATTAAAAGACAGATATCCCGGTGCTGAAATTATTCTGTGCAGTCCATACTATTGCAGGTTTTACAAAGATGGATGGATGATCGGGGACAGTAATACATTTGATCAGGGAAAAGGAACCTTACGTGATTATATGGGAACCTGTGAATATATTGCCGGTGAACAGCAGGTGTTGTTTCTGAATACATATGATAATCTTGGAATTGACGGATATACAGCAGACGAATATCTGCAGGATGGAATCTATCTTACGGATAAAGCAAGAGATTCTTATGCGGATCTGCTTGCCGGGATGATTCTTAACCATGAAGAGCAGAAGAATAATTGAATCAGAGGTAATTGAATAAGAAAAGGAAAAGAGCGTTTGTTTTGGTTGAAAAACAAATGCTTTTTTACTATACTGTATGTAATTCGCGTAGAAAGGGGAAGCTATGATAACAGTAGTTTTAAGCTGGATTTACATATTCATAATATGCTTTTTGCTTGGTGTGGGAGTGTTTTCACTTGGCACAAAATTATGTGGTAAGAAAGATTTTACTGCGCCGGTCAGCCTCCTTACTGTACTTGGAGTCATGGTATCTACGGTAATTGCATCTTATATCAGCTGTGTAACCGGAATAGGAATGCCGGCGCATCTGTTTCTGGTTTTGCTTGCTGTTTTATCTGCGGTCTGGCAGCGCAGACAGCTTGTTATGTATTGGAAGAAAATAAAACCCGTTGTGCTTTCCTGGGAGGGGTTCTTTTATTTCGGTTTCATTTTGTTCATTGCTTTTTTTGCATCCAGAGGGGAATTCCACACGGATACCAATATCTATCATGCCCAGAATATTCGTATTTACGAGGAATATGGTCTGATTAAGGGAATGGGAAATCTGCAGCAGCATTTTGCGTATAACAGTTCCTATCTGGCATTTGCGGCAGTATTCAGTATGAAATGGCTGCTTGGACAGTCACTTCATACAACAACAGGATTTCTGGAAGTACTTTTCTGTATCTATGCATTTTACGGCTTGAAAAGATGGAAGAGCCACAAGAAGCATCTGGCAGACTGTGTAAAGCTGGGAATACCGTTCTATGTTCTGGTGATTCTGATACGCAGCATGTCTCCTGCCACCGATTTTGGAACGATGCTGTTTGTACAATATCTTCTGGCAGCATGGTGTGACAATCTGGAGGAGAAGAAGGACATCTTCTTTTATTCACTGCTTTCTGTAGTGGCTGTTTTCGTGGCAACAATGAAGTTTTCGGCGTGTCTTATTGTGCTTCTTGCAATATATCCTGCGGTATGCCTGCTCAGGGACAGGCAGTGGAAAACCATTGTGTTCTGCCTGCTGAGTGGAATACTGGTTGTCTGTCCTTTCCTGATACGGAACTTCCTTATATCAGGATGGCTGTTATATCCTTTTGACAAGATTGACTTATTTCACGTGGCATGGAAGATCCCACGGGAATATCTGGTGGAGGATTCTGCCCGGATTAAGGTATGGGGAAGATGTCTGTATGATGTGGAACTGCTGAATTTAAGTCCGGTTCAGTGGATTCCGTACTGGTGGAGTGGACAGGAACGGTATGAGCAGATGCTTTTGGGAAGTGTTCTTGCGGGGACATTGCTTTTGGGAGTACAGGCAATTTATGGCAGGATCAGGAGAACACAGATAGCGTGGGATAAAGTGGTTCTGGCAGCAGTGATTTATATCAATATTGTACTGTGGTTCTTCATGGCGCCTTTTATCCGTTATGGTCTGGCTTTTCTTTTTGCCGTGCCGATGCTTGCTTTGGGAGAATGGTGTTCTGCTGAAAAGAAAGGATTTTACAGTATTGTGTGCGGAGGACTCGTATTTTGTATTGTAGTTTGCCTCAGCCCTTACTGGGACCGGTATATTACCGATGGTGGTGTTTTCTTAAAGCATCATCTGACAGATCCGTATTATATAAAGCAGCAGGATTATGACCGGGGGAATATGGAAAGTATGCAGATCAATGGAAATGAGATTTATTTTGATGCTGCCTATGATGAAATAAACAGTTATTTCACATGTCCCGGCACCTGTTATAAATCAATGCTGGAGAGAAGCACACTAATGGGAGATGAGATCACAGATGGTTTTATGGCAAGGTGAAAAGAGAAAAAGAGCTGCAGAGGGAATCGTGTCGGTTCTTCTTTCTGTGCTTACCGTATTTGCAGGTACGGCTTATCAACAGTATGCAGGAGTGCCGGAGGGAAGCAGAAAGGTGATTTATCTGTTTCTTCAGATACTGTTATGGACGGTTTTGTATTTTGCAGGCTTTAGGATAACAGAAGGTGTGCTGAAGAAGAAGGAAGCAGCCGGTCGGGAAGAGTATACACTTCACTTTTCTGCCGGTCGGCAGATGATCGGTCTGGTGTTGTGCTGGCTTCCATATCTGCTGATTTATGCACCGGGACTTGTTAATTTCGACACGATAAACCAGATCAATGATTTTTATGATGGAATATCACCGGTCTGGTTCGGCTTTGTGGAGGGGCAGGAAACGGTTGTGGCATTGCTTAATGACCATCATCCTGTTTTTGTGACAGTGCTTTTTTCCCTGATTATGCTTCCGTGGAAGGCAGCTGGATATCCTGCGGGAGGAATCTTCTGTTACTGTCTGTTACAGATGATATTTGGAGCAGGGGTATTTGTGGGATTCCTTTCAGCCTTAAAGAGTTGGGGACTTCCCCGAAAAGCATATCAAATCATCTATGGTTTTCTGGCGTTGATGCCATTTGTTGCTTTATATATGGCTACGATGCTGAAAAATACATTGCATGGGATTATTTTTGTCTGGTATTTATGGAAGCTGCTGCAGATGCTTCACGGAGAAGATGGCAGGAAGGAGATGAAGTGGTTCTGGCTGACTTCGGTGCTGTTGTGCCTTACACAGAAAACAGGAATCTATCTTGTTGTCCTGACAGATCTGGGATTGCTGTTTCATAAGAGGATGAAAAAGGAACGGAAGGCTGTTGCAGGGAATGCGGTATGTATGCTTCTGTTAATGATGGTTCTGCTGCCGAAGGTTATTTATCCTATCCTGCAGATATACCCGGGAGGAAAGCAGGAGATGCTGGGTATCTGCTTTCAGCAGACCTCCAGGCTGGTCTGCAGGGGGATGGAACAGATGACGCCCACAGAGCAGGAAATAACTGACGCAGTGTTTGATTATAACCGGATAGAGGAATTGTATGATCCCCACAGTTCGGATCCCATCAAGGCTACATATCGGCTTCAGGCTGCAAATGAAGAAATAACAGCTTATTTGAAGCTGTGGATCCGTCAGGGAATCCGGCATCCGCTTTCCTATATTCATTCCATGCTGGCAATCAGTGGCGCATATTTTGCACCGGTTGAGGTCGTGGATGCATATGATCATATTCCGGAGGCGGAAGGAGTGTTTGCGGATATCCGTCATGTACTTCCCAATGGAGTTCTGGAGACAGTTTCTGCTTTGTACCGGTATCTGACAGGGCTTCCGGGAATTGATCTTTTCTTTCAGACAGTACTTTATACGTGGTGGATTCCCTTGATCTATGTGGTGGGAATTATCGTACGCAGAAAGTGGAAACTGCTTTTTAGCGCGATACCGGTCGGTGCTAATATTTTATTTCTGGCGGTCAGTCCGTTATATTGTACAAGATATGCCCTGCCGTTAATATTTGCGGCTCCGTTTCTGATGGGTATGCTGACTGTAAAAGAAAGTGATACCAAGACGCAGAATAATGTGTTATGATGTAATAAGACTTTGATAGAAAGGCGGTTAATCTCGAATGAAAAAAGCCCTGATTATTGGTGCAGGTCCTGCAGGTCTTACTGCAGCTTATGAATTGCTTACAAAATCCAAGGATATTGAAGTAGTTGTATTTGAAGAAAGTGACTGTTTCGGTGGTATCTCCAAGACGGTCAATTATAAAGGAAACCGTATGGATATGGGAGGACACCGTTTCTTCTCGAAAATTCCGGAGGTAAATGCCTGGTGGGATCATATGCTTCCCATGCAGGGACATCCGACATATGATGATATCATTCTGCATCGTCCCATGCCGGTGGCTGAGGGGGGACCTGACCCTGAGAAGGAAGACCGCGTTATGCTGACAAGACACCGCGTTTCCCGTATTTTATTTGATACGAAGTTTTATGACTATCCGATTTCCTTAAAACCGGAAACCTTTAAGAACTTTGGACTGCTTACCACCTTAAAGGTAGGATTCAGCTATCTGGGCTCCATGTTCCATAAGCTGCCAGAGGATAATCTGGAGAATTTCTATATTAACTGCTTTGGCAGGAAGCTGTATTCCATGTTCTTTGAGTACTATACAGAGAACCTCTGGGGACGTCATCCCAGTGAGATCGATGCTTCCTGGGGTGCACAGAGAACCAAGGGACTTTCCATTATGGGAATCCTGAAGGATTTCTTTGGCAAGCTTTTCAAGGTAAAGAACCGGAAGGTCAACACCTCCCTGATCGAGGAATTCAAATATCCAAAGCTCGGTCCCGGACAGCTATGGGATGTGACTGCAGCAGAAGTGGAGAAGCTTGGCGGTACAATCATTAAGAATGCGAAGGTTACCAGAGTCCACAAGAACGCGAATAATGTGCTGACATCCCTGACCTATGAAAAGGATGGACAGGAGCTCACCATGGAAGGAGATTATTTCATTTCCTCCATGCCGGTGAAGGATCTGGTTGGCGGTATGAACGATGTACCTGCAGATGCAGCAAGAATTGCAGCAGGACTTCCGTATCGTGATTACATGACACTTGGTGTCCTGGTGCCGAAGATTAATCTGGTAAACAAAACCAATATCAGGACGGTGAACAATATTGTTCCTGACTGCTGGGTTTATGTACAGGATCGTAATGTGAAGCTGGGACGTTTCCAGATTTACAATAACTGGTCTCCTTATATGATTAAGGATCTTGAGCATACGGTATGGATCGGTCTTGAGTACTTTGTCAATGAAGGGGATGAGTACTGGAACATGACCGAGGAAGAGTTTGCGAAGATCGGTGTCAGTGAAATGATTAAGCTTGGTCTGATCGACAGCCCGGATGTAGTACTGGACGTTCATATGGAGAAGGTAAAGAAAGCATACCCTGCTTACTTTGATACCTATGACGAGATTGACAGGCTGGTTGACTACTTAAGCTCGATAGAGAATCTGTATTGTGTTGGACGTAATGGTCAGCATCGCTACAACAATATTGACCACTCTATGGTTACTTCCTTTGAAGCGGTTAAGAATATTTTAACCGGAAGCAAAGATAAAAAGAACATCTGGAGTGTCAATACCGAGCAGGAGTATCATGAGACCTCAAACGAAGAGGGTAATGAGGCGGAAGTGGACTAAGGGTAAGAGGTAAAAGAATGAATACGCATGCAGTGTTGATGTCAGCCTATAATGATTTTGATATATTGCTGAATAATGTAAAAATTCTTGCCCCCTGCTTCGACTGTTATATCCATGTGGACCGGAAGGCAGAATTTCCGCCCGAAATAAGACGTAAGCTACAGGAATATCCCAACGTATATGTAATACAGAAATACCGTATTACGTGGGGAAGCTATAAGCATATACTGGCATTCTTGGAACTGCTGAAAATGGCAGAACCCAAAGGATATGAATGGTATCATCTCATTACGGGTAATTCCGTACTGGTAAGACCCTATAAGGAACTGGAAGCTTTTTTCATGGATCATGATGGCCAGATCTTTATGAATTATGTGGATGTGAAAGCATCAGAATCCCGTAAAGATCTCGAATACTGGTTTCAGTACTACCGGTATCCGTATTTATATAATCAGCGTGGAAAGCATCGCAGACTGTGGGAAAATTTTGAATGGTATTATATTAAAATCCAGAAGAAGTTAGGGATTAAACGTAAGGTTTATTTTGACTATAAAGGGTATCTGTATTGCCAGCTTCCTGATGCTGCAGCGAAGTATGTTCTGCAGTATGTAAAGGAAAATCCGCGCTATATCCATGAATTAAAATACTGTCATGTCGGAGAAGAGTTTTTCTTCCAGAACATTTTGATGCACAGTACCTTCCGGGACAAGGTGATCAATCAAAATCTTATTTATGATGACTGGTCTCCGGAGCGTGAGCGTCCTGCATTTCTGAACGAAGGTGATTATGACCGCATTATGGAATCGGGCTGTTTCTTTGCCAGGAAAATCAATGCGTCTTCGAAAGGCCTGATGGAAAAGATCCATATATAAAAACAGTGTTGCTGCACCTGGTGCAGCAACACTGTTTTTATTAAGAGAATTATTTGCGGAATAAGGACTGTCTTGCACCATGATTAGCTTCCCTGTGATGTAAGGTGTCATCAACCGTATCCATACGGAGTCCAGCATCAATGAAGTCACAGTACTTACAGAAGGGATAATCGGCACGGCTGGTGCGGATATCATTGCGAAGCTTCCGGTATTCCGGAGAATTCCAGGCTTCCTTTAAAGGTGTCTTGTTCAGATCGGCAAGTGTTGTTGCTTCAAAGTTATCGCAGCAGCAGATGCCCATGCGGCCATCCGGGAAAATGAACATATCCGTATAGGGCATGAGGCAGGTTTCTTTAATGATTTTGACATCATTGGTCTTGTTCGGTGCACTTCCGGCACGGTTGCTTAACACAGCATCCATATATCGCATCTGGATAAGAAGCTCGACGTCCTTAAACTCATCCGGGTGGGACTTGGCATATTCATATATTTCACGGACGTTGTCGTGAAGCTTCATGTCTCTGCAGTAATTATTAATAATTAACTGATTTACGTAGGGTATGATTTCCTTTACCTTGTCAACCGTAAGAAGCAGGCCGTTACTGGACAGGAAAATGAAGCTGTGGGGTAATTTTTCACGGCAATATTTGTGGAATTCTACAATTCTGGTATCCAGAAACGGTTCATTATTTCCGTATAAGGTCAGGTGACCGGTATAGCCCCATTCGGCAAGCTGGTCAATAATACTGTAAAATAAGGAATCCTCCATGCGCTTATAGGGACGTTTTTCTGCATTTTTGTTTGCGGTACAGAAAGAACAGGTGCTGTTACAGCGGTTAATGGTTTCCAGATTAACAACAAGGGGCATGGGTGGCTCCCCGGTAGAAAGGAAATAATCAATGTATTCTTTCTGCAATTTATTTCTGGTGGAACGCTGCAGCTTCAGGTAGCTGTCAGAAGAAAGCATCGGAAAATACTTCTGAAGATTCCAACCAATCACACCACCGAAATTGTGATATCTGACTGACATATTTATTCTGGTCTCCTTTGATTTGTGTATGATAATAATTTGATATATCTACAAATAATATACTTGTAAATAGTAACATTGAATCGAAAAGGAGTCAAGCCACGGCCGTTTGGCGACAAAATAATTGTACAGAATAGGGATAAATGGTATAATGAATACCGGCTATATGAGGAAGAGGAGAATTTTGGATGGAAAATATAAGAAAGTATTATATACAGCATAAGTGGGTACAATATATTCTCTGGATTTTTTTTGTGGCAGGAATATTGTCCATCGTAATTCCGTTTGTTCTTAGTGAAGGCTATACATATTTGTGTGAGGATGATTTTAGTTTCGAAGCCGGCGCAAGGGACGCAGCTGAAGAGTATGGAAAAGTAAAAGGTGCATTTTTCGCGGCGCATAGATACTATATGACATGGCAGGGAACCTATTTCTCCAATTTTATCTGGCAGACAGTAAGGCCATATATGAGATGGGGAATGCCGGGTTTTCACGCTGTGATGATATTCGGAGCAGTAGTGTTCTTTTGGTCACTGTATGTGGCAATAAGAACGATATGTAAGGAAAAAATCTTTGCAATGAGCATTTGTTTTCTGGTGTTATCTGCTGTATTAAGCATGGAAGAAACCTTTGGATTGAAGGAGCTGCTGTTCTGGTATACCGGAGCGGTAAATTATACCTGGGTTCTGGCCGCTTCTTTACTGACGCTGGCTCTGCAGCTGAAGATCAGGGAAGAGCAAAACAAAAGAAAGCAATGGATGCTGGCGGGAGTCAGCATTGTTACGGCTCTAATAGGAAGCGGTGGTGCCCTGATGATAACCGCAGTACAATGTGCATGCCTGCTCCTTGTACTGGCCTTGTCATATGATGAAATCAGAGAGAAAAAGCTGATTGCAGTTCCGTTTCTGGCAGCATTTGCAGGAGCATTATGGAATGCCTGTGCACCCGGAAATTTTGCAAGAAATGATTCTACGATGAGCGAGTATGGTTACGGTGTGTGCGAAGCCCTGCGAGATACATTATATTGTTGGAAGGAACATATCTCAAAGATAATTAATAAACCATTGTTCATTCTGATATTGGCTGCCGTATTTATGGTAACGGCTATTTGGGGCAGGAAAATGATTTCAAAAGGAGTCAGCCACATAAAGCTGTTTATGGTGATGGCAGTAATGCTGGCCACACAGTATCTTGCAGCTTTTCCGGCTGTGTTGGGTTACCATGGCATCATGGATAGTGCGCGGACGGTATCTACGTTCGATATGATCATAAAGATGACTTTAATTTTTACGGTGATGACTCTGGCACAGTGGAGTGCAGAGCATATTGGTATGATAAATAAAATACTTATGGCAATCCTCGTTGTTTCAGTTGTATTCGGCATAATCTGCAGGAGTGAAATAAAAGAGAGCATAAAAGAGGGATACACGTATAACCTTATGAAGGAGTTATATAACGGAACTGTACGGGATGTTTATAAGGTAAGAGAGGCAACACTTTCTCAGCTTGACAGCGCAGCTGATGGAGAGGATGCGATTGTTTATTCCAATCCCATACCATCTAATAAAACTATGTACGGAATGGGGCTTCAGGTAGACTCGGAAGCGCTTGTGAACAGATCGGCAGCGGGACTGTTTAAATTAAACTCGGTCACGGTGATATATGAGGAGTAGCATTAGTAAGAAAAGTTGACGTAGAAAATAGATAGAAATATGTTTGTGGAGAAATGAGAATGACAGAATTTTTGGAGAAACACCGGAAAACACTTTTTTATCTCATCCTGATCGGATGTGTGATTACAATTGGAATTTACAATTTCCTTACGCCATATTTTACAGATGATTACGGGTATGCACAGGAAGCACGGAGTGCAGGTTCTCTGTGGGGGCTGATCAAACAGCAGTATATTGAGTATATGTATCACAATGCCAGAATTATTGGGCAGTTCAATCTGCGCCTGTTTCTGATTCCGGGGAAATGGCTGTTTAATATTGTGAACAGTCTGATGTTTACCGGATTGGTACTCCTTATCTATGCCATGATTCATGGTAAGAAAAAATATGATCTATTTGTATTGTTTCTGGTAATTACATTTGTATGGAGGTATTCTGTACGGTTCGGGGAAACAACGTTGTGGCTGTGCGGCACCTGCAATTATTTGTGGGGAATGGTGATTATCATGGGATTCCTGGTCTGGTACCGCCATATGCTGTTTCGGGACAAGCCGGTGCAGCATCCTCTGGGGACGGTAATAGGAGGCTTCCTCTTTGGACTTGCGGCCGGATGGTGTAATGAGAATACATCGGGGGGCGCGTTTTTACTGACGTTGTTCTTCACCATCGTAGTGGTATGGATTCAGAAGAATAAAAAATTCCAGCCCTTTATGGCGGCATCCCTCCTTGGAGTATTTACCGGTGTTATGGGCATGGCCCTGTGTCCGGGAGTACGTTACCGTATTGACCAGACAGAAGGTGAGAACTTTACAGGATTCATTGGATTGATTTCCAGATTATATAAAATTACCGTGACGGTTAAGGGATTGTTTACGGAACTGGTGATTTTACTGGTCATTGCGCTGGTGATCTGGATGCTGCAGAAAAGACGGGATGACTGGAAAGAGATCTGTGGAAATTACAGTGTTTTGTTTGCTGTTGCAGCACTTGCAACGAGCTATGCATTGATTCTGATTCCACCGACAACAGCAAGGGCACATTATGGTGCCGGTATTTTTCTGGTGATTGCCTGTATTCAGGCAATTGTACAGCTTGACAGAAAGGATCTGTTTGTTAAGACATTACAGTATAGTCTGGCAGTGATTTTATGCCTGTGGTTTTTAACTACTTATTCTGAAAATATGGTTAATTTATGGAGAATTAACCGGGAGGATCAGGAGAGGATTGAACTCATTCTTGAAGCAAAACAGCAGTATGGGGGAGATGCAGAGGTGATCGTTCCGCAGCTGCGGCCCCAGTTCGAGAATCCGTACAGCACGGCGCATGATTCGGATCTGACAGAGGATAAGGATCATTGGATTAATATGTTTTATGAGTCCTATTATGGTGTGAAGTCGGTTATTGCAATCCCGAGAGAAGAGTGGGAAGAACAGTTTGGGAAGGAAAACGGATGATAAAGAGTAAAAAGACAAGGATATGGTATGGACTTTACTTTCTGGCAGCAGCGTTTGCCATTATGCTGCTTGCTACCCGGTCATCCTTTCTGTATCCGTGTAATAACTGGGATGATGCAAACAGTTATTTTTCAGTGGGCAAGGCATTGTTCCATGGGAAAATGCCTTACCGCGATGTGTTTGATCAAAAGGGAATGTATTTGTATTTCTTTTATGGATTGTGTTATTTCGTATCGCATACAACATTTCTGGGTGTATTCCTGATGGAGGTGTTATTTGCATTTGCAGATCTTTGTGGGATATTCTCTGTTTTATGCCTGTATATCAGGAAGAGTACAGCTCTTGTTCTGACACCGGCTGTGCTTGCGGTCTGTTTCTGCTCTTACAGCTTTTATTACGGCGGATCGGCAGAGGAGTTATGCTTTCCCTTTCTGATATGGGGCTTGTTTCTGGGTTTGAGATATTTTAAGCAGGATTATCCTGAACGGGAAATGTCAGTGAAAACGCTGCTTTTTACCGGCGGACTGGCGGGGATGGTAGCTAATATCAAGTTTACCGTACTGGGTTTTTTCTTTGCATGGATGATGATAGTAGCATTTTCCTATCTGACCCGGAAAAAGTTTACCGGTGCTGTGAAAGCCTGTCTGTGGTTTCTGCTTGGAATGCTGATACCGTTTGTTCCGTGGATTCTGTATTTTGCTGTGAGAAAAGGGTTATATTACTGGTATTGGGGTTATGTGTATATTAATGTTTTTTCCTACAGCAATCTCAATGCAGAGGGACCTTCTTTCGGAGAAAGAATTTACACCTTGGCTAAGATTCTGTATTATGTGGTATGGAAGAATCTTATTTATTATGTATTCCTCATTCCGGGACTCTTTTTCGGAACATTCTGTGTCGGAAAGAAGATTCTTTCCCATTTGTTTGTTCCGGCACTTGCCTTTTTTCTGTTCCTTGGAATTTATATTGGAGGATCAGAGCTGCCTTATTATGCACTTCCGCTTGCGGTATTCACTGTTTTGGGCTTTGCACTGATTGGCTGGATTTTTGAAGCATTGGAAAAGCATTTCATAAAGCCTGAAAAGAGCATACCGGTCTGGATCCCTGCTATTGGATCTTTGGCTGTGAGCGTGGTTGTGGTAGGACTTGTTTCCATAAATGTTTTTTTTATGAAGTTGAAGAGGGAAGATATTTTTTTGTATCAGTTTCGGGATATCGTCATGCAGACGGAGAACCCGACGCTGTTGAATGTGGGATGTCTGGATGCCGGATTGTATACGGTGTGTGATATTGTTCCGACCTGTCAGTGGTTTCAGACACAGACCATACATATGGATGAGGTATATGAGGAACAGAAGCGTTATATTAAAGAAGGACAGACCGACTATGTGATTGCAAGAGATGATTATCCTGAGAAAATTAATGACCGGTATGAATTGGCAGCGGAAGCCACTTTTGAAGAAAACGGTTACAACCATAACTGGTATCTGTTTCGGCTGAAGGACCTTAATAAAACATCCTGAAGGAGTAATTTAAGTGAAGAAAAAGATAGGAATTGCCTTGTTTTGGCTGGTAATAGCAACAGGATTTGTATTCCTGTTTTCATATAGTACTTCTCCGCTCTATCCGACATACTACGGAAATGATTCGGCACAGTTTCAGACGATTGGGAAATGCTGGCTGAAGGGTGCCATTCCTTATCGTGATTTATTCGACCACAAGGGACCGTGGATCTTTTTTATTAATATGCTGGGATATTTGCTGACCGGCACGAAGTACGGCATATTTCTGATTCAGATTGTGTGCATGTGGATTTCACTGTACTTTCTGTATAAAACAGCGAAGTATGGATTACATAGGACGGGATATGCACTGGGGACTGTTCTGGTCTCCATGTTTTTCCTTTTTCTGAATTATGGAGAGGCGAATCTGACGGAAGAATATTGCCTTCCGTTTATCTGTGCGTCTGCTTATTATATCTATGTTTATTTTAATGAGGAGTATCATCAGCATTCTCCCAGGGCGGCGTTCCTGTATGGGATGGCATTCTGTGTATGCTTTTATACCAGGGTGACAAACTGTGTGCTGGTAGCTGCCGGGGTACTGGCAATTACCGTTTCTTTGATCCGGTATCGGGAATTTAAGAATCTGTGGCAGAATATCCTTGGATTTCTGGGAGGAGCATTAACCGTATTTCTTCCGTTTGCAGTGTATTTTGCAACACAGGGCGCGTTAGGGGATATGCTGTATGGAACATTTATTTTTAACCTTACCTATATTTCGGATACAACATCATGGATTTCGGAAGCAAACAGAGATACCTATATTAGTTTTATTTATATATATTTTTGTGCCTATAGTATTTTCTTTACCTTATTTCTTGCAGCTTTAAGAAAAAAGCCGGGACTGGCCGGATGGTTTTTAGCTGCCGGAATTGTGGAAATGTATTTATATATCAACTCTTCCCTGTATTATCATTATCCGATGGTGGTGCTTCCTCAGTTTGTTTTTCTGGTAAAGGAACTTATGAGCAGCGAAGAACACCGGTGGATAAGATGGATGAAACGCGGAGCAATGGTTGTATTCCTTTTATTTTTGATTTATGGAATCTGCTATTATAAAGGCTGGCTTTTAAGCATTGAAAAATATCATACTCCATATGATGAAGGATATTATGATATTGTTTCATTGATTCCCGAAGAGGAAAAGCCGTTGCTGATGACTTATGGTGGAGTGAGAGTAAAGCAGATCTATCTGGAAAATGATATTGTGCCGTTATATCCGCATTTCGCGATTCAGGCATGGCATAGCAGCTTTAATCAGAAGGTCAGGGATACCGTACATGACGAATTCGCAGCCTGTAAAGCAAAATGGATACTGGCGGAGCAGCCTTATGATGGAATTGCAGATATACTGAGTGAACATTATACATTGGTTGTGGCAGAAAGCGGATATGAACTTTACCGTCTTAGGGATGAAGGGGAGGAAGAATGATCATACTGAAAATGATTGGTCTGGTATTCTGGCTGCTGGTGATACCTGTGGGATTGGGGCTTTTATTCCGGAAAGCACCTGAGAGGGAGCATCTGCCGGAGAGGTTACAGACGACAGGCGTGACGTTATTAATTGGATATTTATTATTGTTTGCTCTTTTGGAGGTCGTTGGAATTCCGGTAATGCTGCTATCCGTTTATCATGGCTATTCCAGAATGGTGATTTTGTATGCAGTTCTGCAGATTTTAGGGGCAGGAGCCGGTTATGGGTTCTGGATATACCGGGGGAAGAAGACATGGAAAACGAACCTGTCCGGTGCCTTAAAGGAAAAAGATCATTTCTTATGGTTTCGAAGGGCTCCCTATGATACCAGGGAAGGAAGGATCCTTCTTATACTGTTTCTATTGCTTATCGGATTCCAGCTCTATATGGCGTTTACGAGAGCTTCGTTTGACGGAGATGATGCTTATTATGTGGTACAGGCTCTGACCGCACAGCAGACCGATACGCTGTACCGGATCGATCCGAACCGTGGAGTAAGTATGCCGTTGGATGCCCGGCATGCACTGGCACTGTTTCCCATCTGGGAGGCATATGTCGGAACCATGTGCGGCATTCATGCGACTGTTATGGCACACAGCGTGGCGCCCCTGCTTCTGATTCCGTTGACGTATCTGATTTATTATGAGATCGGGCGTGAACTGTTCTGCAATAAAAAGCGTCTGCTTCCGATGTTTATGGCATTGATGGCACTCTGGCAGATGTTCGGGAATGTGTCGATTTACACAACGGAGACCTTTTTCCTGACGCGTACCTGGCAGGGGAAGTCCTTTGCAGGTAACTTCATTATTCCCGCGGTGTTTTGGATCTTTCTTTGCCTTTTCCGTGAAGAGGAGCGTGAAAATCAGCAGAAGCTGGATTTGGGCGCAGAAGCTGATGCGGAAGGAAAAAACAGGAAGATTCAAAGAGAGAATAGTGGCAGTTTGTGGATTCTGCTTACATTGCTTAATCTGGCAGCAGGAGCAAGCAGCTCCCTTGCAGTATTACTAAGCTGCGCATTAACGATGGGACTTGGGATGCTGCTGACCATCCGGAGCCGCAGATTCCGGAATCTGATCTATGCTGGACTAAGCTGTGTGCTTGGTGGAATTTATGTCATATTGTATATGATGTTGTAAGTAGGTAATGCTTTGGAACTCCATTCATAAAGTTTCTGATTCGCAGATTAAGTTATATGTATGTAGTCACTTAGCTATATAAAATTGCTGTTTTGTATGAATATGAACATTTATAGAAAGCAATTTTGCATGGATCTGAATAGTTGCGAGCTATGACAGCAATGACTGGATGTAAACATATGATCCGGGTTTGATTGGATTCATATCAGCTGGTTAGATGTATAGAAATGGAAAGGGCTTGTGCACATGTTTGGAATTTTTATGGAAAGCCTTGTGATTTTTAAATTGTATACAGGACTCCGGGGATTGTTCGTGCTTTCCCTGCTTGCGTGGATTTATCTGTTGTTTTGTGAAAAGGATAAGACCATCCGGGCTTTATTTGTTTATGCGCCGGTTATGATCCTGTTGGTATTCCTCTTTCCCTTGAGCCGGAAGCTCTTCGTGGCAGCAGGCCTGGATGGGGAAACCTATTACCGCGTGATCTGGACGATCCCGATGGGAATGGCAGCGGTTTATGGAGGGTGCTCCCTGTTTGCACGTTTCCGGACGCTTGGAACAGTGGTGATCGGGGCATGTATCATTCTGCTTGGCACATACGTTTATCATGGAACCTATATCTCAAAAGCAGAGAATCTGTATCACATTCCGGATTCCGTAGTTCATGTATGCGATTATATTGGAAATAAAGATGCAGACGATATGGTCACTGCGTTGTTTCCGGATGAAATGATTCATTTTGTGCGTCAATATGATGCCACAATCCGTATGCCCTATGGAAGGGATATGCTGGTGGAACGGTGGGGCTATTATCAGCCGGTGCATGACATTATTAAGAATAACGAAGTGCTTCCGATGGAAGAGCTTTTGACAGAAACACGTAAGGAATACTGTCAGTATCTGGTTTTCCGGGAGGATCAGCAGATGGACCGGGTGCCGGAAGCCTGTGGACTGATTTGCAGAGTCAGGCTGGATGGCTATGTAATCTATGAAGATCCGGAAGTGACAGAGATTGTTACGGAGTGGAAAAATACATATGGCGTTTAATTCATTTTCCTTTTTATTTGCATATTTACCGATTGTGCTCATTCTGTTTTGGGTGAGCAGAAGATACCTGGGAAGGCAGTGGGCAGATGTCTGCCTGATTGTGGCTTCTCTCGTTTTCTATGGGTGGAATTATCCAAAGTGTCTTCCGGTTCTGCTTGGAAGCCTCATCGTCAATTACGCATGGGGCTGTTTTCTGTACAGGGATCTGACGAAGAAGCCGAAGGCAGCAAGGGGAAAGGCAGTGGAAAAAAACGCAGAAAGGACCGTAGAAAAAACCGGTTCGGTGCCGGATGATTTCAACAGAAGGAGAAAATGCATGTTGGGAGCCGGAATTGTACTGAATGTGGCAGTACTGGGCTTCTTTAAATATGCACGGCTGCTTCCTGCACTTCAGGGAATAGAACTGGATGCACCGGGAATCAGCTTCTTTACGTTTACGCAGATTGCATTTCTGGTGGAAACCTATCGGAGAAATATTGTGCCGATGGGAATGAGTGAGTATGGGTTATATGTAAGCTTTTTCCCTAAGCTGATGCAGGGTCCGATTATGCTGCCGGAGGATTTTCAGGCACAGAGGAGTGATGAAAAGTCCACAGAGCAGCGAAGTAATAGAAAATTGACAGAAGGAGAGAAAAAGCGGACACGGGCAGTTTTTGAAGATCTCGCCCTGCGGTCTGCACAAACCGGGGATGAGTGGTGGGAGAAGCTTCTACGCAATGTGATTCTGATTTCCCTTGGCTTATTTAAAAAGGTGATTCTGGCAGATACCCTGGGACAGGCTGTTGCGGCAGGATTTGAAAATGTGGCGGCACTCCATGCGGTGGACGCATGGGTGGTGATGCTGTCCTACACCCTGCAGTTATATTTTGATTTCAGCGGTTACTGTGACATTGCCATGGGCGTTGCGGCATTCTTCGGCTATGACCTGCCGTTGAACTTTGATTCGCCGTATAAAGCAGTGAATATTATGGATTTTTGGAAGCGCTGGCATAAGACATTGACGGATTTCCTGACAAAATATGTGTATATTCCGCTTGGTGGAAACAGGAAGGGTGCTTTCAGGATGTATGTGAATTTCCTGATTGTCTTTTTAGTAAGCGGGATCTGGCATGGCGCCGGCTGGCAGTTCGTTGTCTGGGGCATGATGCATGGCACACTTTACGTCATTACCCGTGCTGTTTCAGTCTACAGCAGGAGAAAAGAGGCACAGGTGGCTGGTGGTAGAACCGTCAGAGAAGGCTGTACCAATACCAATAACCATGGATTACTTCGGAGACTGTCTCATGGAGTACGCGTGCTTCTGACCTTCCTCTATGTCAATATTGCATGGGTATTCTTCCGGGCATCCTCGGTTAAGGAAGGGGTTCAGTTCCTTCGCAGGCTCCTGACGGGCGGAACCGGAAAGGTGAGCCGTTCGATTGCAGAGGCCTTTAATCTGGATGAATTCTGGTATGTGATTAAAGTACTTCATCTGGATCGGCTGCCGGACAGCTATTTTTATGTGATGGTGCTGTTTCTCATAGTATGCCTGCTGTTCATCTGGGTTTCCCCCAATGCCGTGCAGATTGCAAAGAAGTGCAGATTGAACGCCGCAGTGGTTCTGCTTGCGGCAGTGTTGTTTGTGTGGAGTGTGATTTCCTTCTCGGGAGTCAGCACGTTTTTGTATTTCAATTTTTAGTCTGTTCAGAGCCGTGCAAATCCTGCCAAAATATGAATGGAATGTCTACATTCCGAGTCACATTTGGCAGGATTTATATGGCGAAGTAACCAAATGAGTAAAAGGAAAGCTGCGTATGCAGCGATTTTACGAATTGAGTTCTGAATAGACGAAACAATATATATCTAAGGAGGCGGTCATACGAAAAGGTACAGGAAATTATTGCTCTTATTTATTACGTTCGTGCTTACAGCATTTGTGCTGATGATCGCACTTGTTGTTTATGTGGATCCCTTTTTCCATTATCATAAGCCGTTAAAAAATTTCAATTATGTAGTGGATAATCAGCTGACGCAGAATCCGGGAATGGCAGAGCACCTGGAATATGACAGTGTGATTCTGGGCTCCTCCATGACGGTCAACTTTGAAACCGACTGGTTTGAGGAACTGATGGGACTGAAAACAGCGAAGCTCAGTTACAGCGGGGCATTTCCGAAGGATCAGTCCAACATTATGAAGCTGATTTTTGACAGCAGGTGGAACGGAGAGAAACGGGAGGTTAAGAGGGTATTTTTAGGCGTGGATGTCATTACCTATACCGGGGATGTGGAACAGACGAAATATCCGATTCCGGAATATCTTTATGATAATAATCTGCTGAATGATATACAATATGTTCTGAATAAAGATGTGCTTCTGCAGTATGTGCTTCGTCCCCTGGTAGCCCCTGAACCGACGAACTGGTCTCATATCTATGCAAGCTGGTGGACGGAAGAGTACTACAATGAGGACTGGGTGCTGCGTAATTATGAGCAGCCCAAGAAGGTGGAAACGGAAACTCCCAAGGACGAGTATGTGTCACCGGTGGAAGCCAATCTTTCTGCCAATATCTGCCCTTATATTGAGGCAAATCCGGATACGGAGTTTGTGATCTTTTTCCCACCGTACAGTATTTTGTACTGGAATGATGTATTGGAAGAGAATCATCTGGAAGCAACCCTCGAGGAGTACCGTTATATTACCGAAAGACTGAATGCTTATGATAATGTGACGGTGTACTTTTTCCCGGCATGTGAAGAGATTATCTGTGATCTGAACCATTATGCGGATTACAGCCATTATCATCCGAGGTTCAACCGTTTTATGACGGAATGCTTTGCGTCTGGCAGCTACCGTGTGAGTAAAGAAACGGCCGGACAGACTGCATCGCAGAATACAGAAGAGAACCTGCAGAAAGCAGATGTGCAGCCGGAAGAAAAAACAATTGATGAATATCTCGAAGAGATGAGACAGATTGTCGATCACTATGATTTTGATACATTGCATGAAAAAATCGAGGTGTGGAATCAGTAATTCGAAATTTACATTACAGGGCATGCAGGATCGGCAGGCCTGGAGTGATGATGCAAAGTAAGCGATACAAAACAGGTATCAAAGTCGGGGTTTTTTGCCCCAGACATCAAAAAATATAAGTAATGAAAAAGGATGAAAACAGACCATGAAAAAGAAAATTCAGTGGAAAGATTTCCTGATGCTTCAGGTTGTATTTCTAATCTACAGCTTCACCAGTCTCACGCAGAAGCTGGCTTCTTCTTTTTTACCGAAGGATGCCGGAACGACAGAAGAACTGGTTCGGCAGCTCCTTAACTGGAAGCTGATTTTGTCGGCGGGGCTTGTGGTACTGCTGCTTGGTGTATATGCATTGCTATGGCAGCAGGTGATTAAGCGGTTTGAGTTGTCTGTTGCCTATGCGAATAAGGCCATTACCCTTTTGTGGGCATTGGTGTGGGGAATTTTTATTTTTCATGAAGAGATTACACCCGGAAAGGTGATTGGAATTTTACTTGTCATGGCCGGGATTTACGTGCTGAACACGGGAGAACGTCCGAAAATGGAGGATCACCAGGTCGTAGAGCATCAGGAAACCGAAGGACATCTGGAAACAGCAGATCATCAGAAAACAGCAGAACATCAGGGAACAGCAGGAAAGGAGAGCGCAGAATGAATAGTTATCTGATTATATTGATCGTTTCTGTAATGATAGCTTCTTTTGCACAGGTTTTATTGAAAAAAAGTGCGGAGAAGACCTATGCTTCTCCGCTCCGTGAATATTTGAATCTGTATGTCATTTGCGGTTATGGTCTCATGTTTCTTTCCATGTTTATGACCATTGCCTCCTACAGCGGGCTGGATTTTACCAATGTCCCTGTGATTGAATCACTGGGCTATGTAATGGTAATGTTCCTCAGCTATTTCTTCTTTAAAGAAAAAATAACGAAGCGTAAGCTGTTTGGAATGGTCATTATTCTTGTGGGGATTTTTATTTATCACCGTTGACCTGTTGGGCAAGCAGTGTGGTGACGGGAAGATGATCCGGGTTATTTGCCTGTAACTCTTTATACCACTTGCTGTACTTGTACATGCGGTAATTGGTTTTTAATTTACACAACTGGCTTTCGTCAGCACAGGATTTTAGAAATGAGGCACGCTGTTCCAGGTTCAGATCGATATAATCCAGATAAGAAATACGAAGCTCGGCAAGCGGTTCCGTACACCGGGGACAGATTAACTTATGGCCGTTGAGCATATAAATGCGGTTACAGTTCTTGCAGTAATGAATATACATCATATGGCAGGACTCCTTTCTGTTCAAATGAGTGGGTTGCGGTAAGGGATTAAGTAGAGTTTATCTGAATTTGTATTTTACCGTCAATCTTTTCTGCAAAAATTCACATATTTTACAGGTAAATTTGACATAAACTTTACATTTGCGGCTCAAACTTTACGAATCTTTCGTTACTGCTCGCTCGTACCTCGTTCCAGTAACAAATTATTACAAAAGAATTAGAAAAGGAATTAAATGGATTTGTACATACTGTAAATTAATGGTATAATATACCATAGCGCTTCAGATGTCAAGACGAATATCTGGATTTTTTAAAGAAGAATTTATCGAAATTTAGCGAAAATCAGTAAAATAATACAAGGCAGGTTTGAATGAAGAGTTTATTTAAAAAGAAAGCAAAGAAAGAACGCCAGCGCAAGATACGTAAGGGCTGGGATGATTACCGCGAGGATGCGTATTACGAAGACGACGATTACGAGGATTCTGATGAGTATTATGAGGATGAAGAAGATTCGGAAGAATACTACGAAGATGAAGAGACCGGATATTACGAAGACGAGGATTCTGACGAGTATTACGGCGATGAAGAAACAGATGAGGATTCTGACGAGTATTACAGCGATGAAGAAACAGATGAGGACTCTGATGAGTATTACGGCGATGAAGAAGTAGATGAAGACGTGGAATACTACGAGGCAGATGAGTACGAGCCGGAAGAGGAAGAATCGTATGAAGATGACGAAGAGTATTATGAAGACGACGAGTACTGCGAAGATGACGAAGAGTATTATGAAGACGACGAGTATTACGAAGATGACGAAGAGTATTACGAAGACTACGATGAGGAAGATTATGACGAGGATGATGAATACGAGAATGATCGTCATTCCTATGTAGCCTCCCACCGCAGACGCGCTCACGGAATGAAGGGAGCCGCACAGTGGTTTATGAATCTGGGAACCACGGATCATGTGATCATGTTCACAGGGCTTATTGTGGTGATCCTGCTTGCGGTAACCGGTACACTTTATTTTAATGCCAGAGGAAGGCAGGAGCAGATTGAAACCTTTGCACAGGTAGGCGAAGGTCTTGAGGATATTCCGGTCATTGGCGAAAGTGGATTAGTGGCAATTGCTGATGCAGAGGCGGCCAGATTGATGGCGGCTATGGAGCAGGAACAGCTCATGGAAGAAAAGCAGCAGGAAGAAGAAGCTAAAGCCGCCGGAGAAGAAGTACATATTTTTATGAACGTTACCTCCATTCAGAGAGATATGAAGATCAAGTTTTCGAACGAAGCAACCGGAAAGCTGTTTTCAGGTGTGGAATTTGAAGTGAACATCAAGAATTCTTCGGGTGGGGAGCTGAATAAAAAGGATGATGACAAGGATGGTGTGATCTATCTTACCGGTATGAAATCCGGTAAATATACTGTCACACTGGTTTCTCCGCTGCAGTATGAAGATTATGTGTTGTCTTCCGATCCGGTGATAATCACCGTGAAAGAAGACATTGAATATAAGAAAGTCGATGTTGCAAACGAAATCAAATCCGAATCCCAGGTTAATGTGGCAGCAGAGGACACCAAGGTGAATCAGACGGTTGTAGAGTCGACCAATACCGATACGGTAGAATGGGTAGAATCCACGAAGACCATCATCGAAGGAACAGAAACAAGTGAGGACACCTACGAGGTTCTTGATAAGAAGAAGATTGCAGATCCAGGGAAGAGTACTTCCTTATTGCTGACGCGTTCTATGCTGCTGGATTCCATGAATCCGGTGGTGCTGCGGGGACAGCTCAGGACACAGGAAAACGAAAATCCACAGCCGGTTGCAACCGAAGGAACAACGGAAGAGCCATCGAAGGCTCCGGCAGAAACACCAACGCCGGAACCACCACAGGAAGTAACACCGACCCCAACGGAAGAGCCGACGCCGACACAGGAGGCAACACCAATCCCGACAGCAGCCGCGACACCGACACAGGAGGTGACACCAACTCCAACGCAGACACCGACGCCAAGCGTATCGCCATCGGTATCTCCTTCCACCTCACCGTCTGCGAGTCCTTCCGTGTCACCGAGTGTATCTCCTTCGGTTTCACCAAGCGTATCGCCTTCTCCCACCATGAGCAAGGAAGAACAGGCAAAGAAGGATACAACCACTACCCTGAAGTCAACAGATGGCAAGGTGATTTATGTTAAGGATGATAACGGAAGCTTCCGCGAAGCCAAATATGCGGATTATTATACCAAGAAGGAATTTTACTTAAAAACCAGTAAAACAACCGGACAGTACCGTTACACAGGCTGGCAGACCATTGACGGACGAACCTATTTCTTTGATAAGAACGGAAACAAGGTCACCGGAGAGCAGGTTATTCAGGGAGCCAAATATAACTTTAACAGTGACGGAAGTCTGAACAGCGGATCCGGACATATGGGTATTGACGTATCCAAATGGAATGGTAATATTGACTGGAACGCAGTAAAGAACAGCGGTGTTTCCTATGTGATTATCCGTTGCGGTTACCGTGGTTCAACGACCGGTGCCCTGATCGAAGATCCGAAATTCCGGAGCAATATTCAGGGAGCCCAGAAGGCAGGGCTGAAGGTTGGGGTTTATTTCTTTACGCAGGCGGTGAATGAAGTGGAAGCGGTTGAAGAAGCTTCTATGGTAATCAGTCTGGTAAAGGGGTATAATATATCCTATCCGGTATTCCTCGATGTGGAAGCAAGTAACGGACGTGGAGACCGGATTGATGCGTCCACAAGAACGGCGGTATGCCGTGCATTCTGCCAGACCATTCAGAACTCCGGATACAAAGCAGGTATTTATGCTAATAAAACCTGGCTGAATTCCTATCTGGATGCACCGGGCTTAAGCAGCTATAAGATCTGGCTGGCACAGTATGCGGCATCCCCGAGCTATACACGTACCCGTTATGATATGTGGCAGTATTCCTCCAAGGGATCGGTTGCCGGTATCAGCGGAAACGTGGACATGAATATCAGTTACTTGGGATACTAGTATAACAGTTTTAAATTAACTACCCCATATCACTTGCCTATTTTCCCAATAGCACAGGATAAAAATCCTCAGCGTAGCCCGCTACGCCTACGTTTTTTATCCTGCACTCTCAGAAAAATATTCTACGTGAATGGTATAGTTATTTAGAAACCGTTATACTAGGGACTCAAGGCCATGCGCTGCTGTGCTTGCACAAAGCAGCACATGTCTTTGAGGATCGCACGAACATGAGTAAGGAACGATTTTCGAAGAAAATCAGTGACTTACGAATGGGCGTAGGATTGTAAAATTTCATCTTATGTACATGCATAGATAAATATAATGTTAAGAAAAGAAAGGACAAACCCCATGAGAACATATTTAGTAACAGGAGGCGCAGGCTTCATTGGTTCAAATTACATTCATTATATGTTTAAGAAGTACGATAATGAAATCCGGATCATCAATGTAGATGCGCTGACTTACGCAGGAAACCTTGAAAATTTAAAGGACATTGAGAACCGGGAGAATTATACCTTTGTCAAAGCAGATATCTGTGACAAGGAAGCCATTTCCAGGATCTTTGCAGCAAACGACATTGATCGTGTGGTACATTTTGCGGCAGAGAGTCATGTAGACCGCAGCATTAAACATCCCGAAGTGTTTGTCCAGACGAATGTACTTGGTACAGCCGTAATGCTGAACTGCGCGAAGGCTGCATGGGAGCTTCCGGATGGCAGCTTCAGGGAAGGAAAGAAGTTCCTCCACGTATCGACCGATGAAGTATACGGATCCCTGGAAGAGGATGGTGGATATTTCTATGAGACTACACCGTATGCACCGCACAGCCCATATTCGGCAAGTAAGGCAAGTTCGGATATGCTGGTAAAAGCTTATATGGATACCTATAAGTTCCCTGCCAATATTACGAACTGCTCCAACAATTATGGACCTTACCAGTTCCCGGAAAAGCTGATCCCGTTGATTATTAACAATGCATTACAGGGTAAAAAGCTTCCGGTTTATGGGGATGGTAAGAATGTGCGTGACTGGTTATATGTTGAGGATCATGCGAAGGCCATTGATATGGTTCAGGAAAAGGGACGTTTATTTGAAACCTACAATGTAGGCGGACACAATGAGAAGCAGAACATTGAAATTATCAATATTATCATCGAAACCCTGCAGGAAATGCTGCCGGATTCCGATCCCCGCAAGAAGCTGGTAAGCAAGGATCTGATTACTTATGTGGAGGATCGTAAGGGACATGACCGTCGTTATGCAATTGCTCCGGACAAGATCAAGGCAGAGATCGGCTGGGAGCCGGAAACCATGTTCAAGGATGGAATCAGGCTTACCATTAAGTGGTTCTTTGAGCATGAAGACTGGATGAAGAACGTAACAAGCGGCGATTATCAGAAGTATTACGAGGATATGTACGCCGGAAAATAATGCACAGGTAACGGATAGCTGCAGCTTATGTGCGGATATCCGTTTTGGATGCCATAAATGTGAAAATGAGGAAAAGTGAGGAAATTCATATGAAGGGAATTATTCTGGCAGGCGGCTCCGGGACCCGTCTGTATCCACTGACGAAGGCAATCAGTAAGCAGATTATGCCGGTTTATGATAAGCCGATGATTTATTATCCCCTGTCCACGCTGATGCTGGCAGGGATCCGCGAGATCCTGATTATTTCAACGCCCAGGGATCTTCCGGTATTTGAAGAGCTGTTAGGAGACGGAAGCCAGCTGGGAATGAAGTTTTCCTATGCCGTTCAGGAACAGCCAAGAGGTCTTGCCGATGCATTTATTATAGGTGCAGATTTTATTGGAAAGGACAATGTGGCTCTGGTGCTTGGCGATAATATTTTCTACGGACAGAGCTTTTCAAGAGTACTTCGTGAGGTGGCTGCCAGAGAAAGCGGTGCAACCATTTTCGGATATTATGTACGTGATCCGAGAGAGTATGGAGTGGTAGAGTTTGACGAAAACGGTAAGGCACTCTCCATTGAAGAAAAACCGCAGAATCCGAAGAGCAATTATGCAGTTCCCGGACTTTACTTTTATGATAATGATGTTGTGGAAATCGCAAAGAATGTTAAGCCCTCTGCAAGAGGTGAAATTGAAATTACAAGCATTAACAACGAATATCTTCGTCGTGGAACGCTGCGTGTAGAAACCTTAGGGCGCGGATTTGCATGGCTGGATACCGGAAATCACGATTCTTTACTGGATGCGGCAGATTTTGTGGCAGCATTTCAGAAGCGTCAGGGACTTTATATTTCCTGTATTGAAGAGATCGCATATAAGAGAGGCTTTATTTCGAAGGAGCAGCTTTTGAAGCTGGCAGAACCTCTTATGAAAACCAACTATGGAAAGTATATGAAAGAGGTTGCTGAAGGACTGTAAGCGGGTAATGCTTCAGAACGATGACAGTAACTATTCAGAGAAAGAAAGAGAGACAAAGCAATGGGTAAGATAACCGTAGAAACCTGTGAAATTGAAGGCTTAAAGGTGATTACACCGACCGTTTTTGGTGATGCCAGGGGCTATTTCATGGAGACGTATAATTATAATGATTTTAAAGAAGCCGGAATTGATCAGGTCTTTGTACAGGATAATCAGTCCGCATCGGTAAAAAATGTACTGCGTGGCCTTCATTTCCAGATAAACTATCCCCAGGACAAGCTGGTCCGCGTGGTAGAAGGAGAAGTGTTTGACGTGGCCGTGGATCTGCGTCCGGGTTCCCGGACCTATGGAAAATGGTTTGGGGTGACGCTTTCTGCTGAAAATAAGAAGCAGTTCTTTATTCCGAAGAATTTTGCACATGGTTTTGTGGTATTATCCGACTACGCGGAATTTGTCTATAAATGTACGGACTTTTATCATCCAAACGACGAGGGAGGATTGAAATTTGACGATCCGGATATCGGAATTGACTGGCCGGTTGCATCAAAAGAAGATCTGATTATGTCAGATAAGGATACTAAATGGGGCGGAATCAAAGAATATACAGCGTCCCGCAATCAATAATTACCGGGTAGGTAAATGAAAGCGAACGGATGATTCTATGCAGGAAGTAAGACAGGAAACAAAGAAAAATAAACGGCGGATCTCCAAGCCTGTGGGAATTGCACTTTTTTATATGGTATGTGCAGCGACCGCAGCCATGGTGATCCTTCACAATAATCCTCTGGCAGATAAGCCGACCGAGGATCTTAAGAAAACATGTGCATGCGCGCTGCTTTTGCTGGCATGCATTATTTTTGGTATTTATTATGACCGTATTTTTATTATTCCGAAGGAGCTTTTCCAGAACAGGGAGCTGATCTGGAAGCTTGCGAAGAATGATTTTAAAAAGCGTTATGCAGGATCCTATCTTGGATTTTTATGGGCGCTGGTGCAGCCGGTCGTGACGGTTGTCATGTACTGGATTGTATTTGATGTGGTGTTTGATACGAGAAGCCAGATGGTGGCGAGTGGGGTAGAGGTACCGTATGTACTGTTTTTGACAGCGGGACTTGTACCCTGGTTTTATTTTTCGGAAGGAATCACGAATGGAACAAATGCACTGCTGGAATACAGTTATCTGGTCAAAAAAGTGGTTTTTAAGATCAGTATTCTGCCCATCATTAAGTTGGTGGCGGCAACCTTTATTCATGCATTTTTTGTAGGAGTATTACTGATTATTGCAATGATGTATGGATATATGCCCAATCTGTATACCCTGCAGATTTTTTATTACAGCTTCTGCCTGTTTGTGCTGATGCTGGCCATGAGCTATTGTACCTGTGCGATTGTGGTGTTTTTCCGTGATCTGGCACAGATCATTAATATCGGACTTCAGGTAGGAATGTGGGCTACCCCGATCCTTTGGAATATCGGTATGCTCGAAAATTATCCGAAGCTCCGGGTATTGTTTAAGCTGAATCCGCTGACTTATATTGTAAACGGGTATCGAAGCGCCATATATGAGGAAAGCTGGTTCTTTGAGCATTTTTATTCCTCTACCTATTTCTGGATTTTTACAGTGACATTGTTCTGCGTGGGTTCCCTGATCTTCAAGCGTCTGAAGGTGCACTTTGCAGATGTGCTGTAATGGGAGCAAAACCGGGAAAGTGTGTACGGAAATACAGAATGGATAACGACAGGAAGACAGGGAAACTGCAGAATGGATGAAATGCCGGTAAAAGGAAGAGAGCAGTGAGAAAGGATCGTTCAGATCATGGAAGAAAGAAAAATTGCCATTCAGGCAACTGGTGTTGAAAAAGTATATAAATTGTATGATAAACCTTCAGACCGTCTGAAGGAAGCTCTTGGCCTATCCGGAAAGAAGAAGTATCGGGAGCACTATGCCTTAAGGGGTGTAGACATGACCATTTATCAGGGAGAGACGGTTGGTATTATTGGAACCAACGGCTCCGGAAAATCCACAATTCTTAAAATCATAACAGGTGTTTTGAATGCGACGAAGGGAAATGTGGAGGTCAATGGACGGATTTCGGCACTGCTTGAACTGGGTGCCGGATTCAATATGGAATACAACGGTATTGAAAATGTATATCTGAATGGAACCATGATCGGGTTTTCCAAAAAGGAAATTGATGAAAAGCTACCGGATATTCTGGAATTTGCAGATATCGGAGAGTATGTAAACCAGCCGGTGAAAACCTATTCGAGCGGTATGTTCGTTCGTCTGGCTTTTGCGGTTGCCATTAATATAGAGCCGGAAATCCTGATTGTAGACGAGGCATTGTCCGTAGGAGATGTGTTCTTCCAGGCCAAATGCTATCATAAATTTGAAGAATTTAAGAAGCTTGGGAAAACTATTGTTTTTGTCAGCCATGATTTAAGCAGTATCAGCAAGTATTGTGACCGGGTGGTCCTGCTGAATCAGGGTGTGAAGCTAGGGGAAGGAACCCCGAAGGAAATGATTGATGCCTATAAGCAGGTACTTGTTGGGCAGTATCCGCTCCCGGACAGTGATGATCAGAATCTGCTCCATGATGAAAGCATCACCTCGGCAGCACGTAAGGCGGGCCGCACAGAAGACAGCGGTATGGATGCAGCAAAAACGAAAGACTCTGCACAGAACGCAAATGTCCAGAACCCGGATTTACTGGAATATGGCACCAGGCAGGCCGTGATTGAAGAATATGATGTGGAAGATGGTCAGGGAAGACGGACCGGTGCCATTATCAAGGGGCAGAAATGTTCCGTTCATATGTCGGTACGTTTCCTGCAGGATATTGAGGCTCCGATTTTTGCCTTTACCATTAAGAATATCAAGGGTGTGGAAATTACGGGAACCAATACCATGGTGGAAAAGGCCTTTCTGCAGCCTGTAAAGAAGGGCGAAGTGAAGCATATTACCTTTACCCAGAAAATTGACCTGCAGGGCGGAGAATATCTTCTTTCGCTGGGAGTTACCGGGTATGAAAAGGAAAATTTCGTGGTTTATCACAGATTATATGATGTGTTGAATATTACGGTGATTTCGGACAAGGATACCGTAGGATATTATGACATGAACTCCGAGATAACAGTCCGCTGATATACGGAGCTTTGAAATTATGATACAGATAGTACAGACAGGAAAGGATCAGGAAAACGGGCGGAAGGTGGAAGGTTTGATTTTCCGGTCAGATGTTGAGAGGGCAATTCATGGAATTTGCAGAAACTTTACCGAAGCAGATTGGAAATGTGAAATTAAATTATGAGTTTTATCCGGGAGAGGACATTTACAGTGATGGCGCGATCGAGGATGAAATTCTGGAGATTACGAAGAATGCAGCAAGAATTGAGTATCCGAAGATCATTGAGGAAAAGAACAGCTGGCCGGTTCTCTACCATTTGTCCGCTCTTCGGGGGAATATTGTAGACTGGCTGCCGATTACAAAGGATATGAAGGTGCTTGAAATCGGATCCGGATGTGGAGCAATCACGGATAAATTATCAGAAAAGGCAGGGAAGGTAACCTGTGTGGATCTGTCTGCGAAGCGGAGCATGATCAATGCTTACCGGAATCAGGACCGGGATAATATAGAGATTTATGTCGGAAACTTTAATGATATAGAACCTTCGCTTGATTGTGACTATGATCTGGTCTGTCTGATCGGGGTATTTGAGTATGGAAATTCCTATATTCACACGAAAACACCCTATGAAGATTTCTTTCAAATCATGCAGAAGCATAAGAAATCAACGGGACTTCTGGTTATTGCGATTGAGAACAAGTTTGGATTAAAGTACTGGGCCGGCTGCAAGGAAGATCATGTGGGAACTTATTTCTCAGGACTCGAGGGATATCCGGAGGGAGGAAGTGCCAGAACCTTCACTAAAAGGGGACTTGAAAAGATCTTCGAGCGCTGTGGGGAAACGAATTACCATTTCTACTATCCGTACCCGGATTACAAATTTCCGACAACGATTTATTCGGACCGGAGGCTCCCCTATGAGGGAGAGCTGACGGATAACATGCGTAATTTTGACCGTGACCGCATGGTATTGTTCCGTGAAAAGTATGTATTTGACAGTACGATTGAGGATGATTATTTTGATCTGTTCTCCAATTCTTATATGGTAGTGATTGGAGAGCTGCCACAGACCATTTACTCCAAGTATTCCAATGATCGTGACGGAAGGTATGAGCTTCGTACGGATATTGTGGAAACTTCTGCCGGGAAAGTAGTCCGGAAGGTTCCGATGACCGAAGAGGCGAGAGCCCATGTCCGGGAGATGGAAGCGGCATATCAGGCCTTATGCGAGCGCTATGAAGGGAGCGGACTGCATATCAACCCCTGTATGTATCACGAACAGGAGGGGTATGCGGAGTTCCCGTTTGAACAGGGAACGACACTGGAAACCCTGATGGATCAGTGCCTTTCAGAAAAGAATCTGGACGGATTCCAGAGGCTTTTTGACAAATACTGGGAACTGGTTTCTTATCGTAAGGAAGGATATACGGGAAATATTGCCGATTATGATCTGATCTTTGCCAACATTCTGGTGGATGGAGAGAGCTGGACCGTTATTGATTATGAGTGGACGACAAAGGAAGCGGTTGAGGATAAAGAAATTGCATTCCGGGCAATCTATTGTTATATTTTAGAGGATGAAAAACGGAATGAATTAAATCTGGATTATATTATGCAACAGTTAAATGTGACTGAGGACGAGGCAGAGGAATATCGTCATAAGGAAGCAATATTTCAGAAAAAGGTGACCGGTAAGCGGAAGTCCATGGGAGAAATCCGGGCGGCAATCGGTACCTATGCAGTTGATCCGAAGAAGCTGATGGAAGAGCATCTGCAGGAAATCCTGGATGAGCGTATCCAGTTATATTATGACCGGGGACAGGGATTTTGTGAGAGTGATTCCAGGTATGTTCCGGATGTCTATGTAAAAGAGCGTCAGATTGAAACGACGCTTACCGTAGAGGGAGACGTACGGAATTTCCGTGTGGATCCGGCAGATAAGCCCTGTGTCGTAAAGCTGCAGCAGTTGTTATGGAATGGAATGCCGGTGGCATTTGAAAAGAAGTTTATAGAGACAAACGGGAAGCAGGTAAAGCCCGGAACCTACCTTTTTGCAACGGCAGATCCAAATCTGGTACTGCATGTGGAAGCACTTGTAATGGCTGGAATGCGTGCGGAGGAAGAAAATCTGGTTGAGCTTAAGATGGAGGTTTCACCGGTGTCAGCAGAGGCTGCGGAAGAAATGATTTCAATGATTAAGAAGCTCTTTTAACTAACGATTCCATTCCGGATAATAAGTAAATCTACTGCAGGAACCGGCAGGGGAGAACAGACAGGCAATGATGAAGCAAACTATAAAGAAGGTTTTACAGGAAAGACAAAGAAAAGAATATCGGAAGGAACTGGCGTCTCAGCTGCGGGACTACGATTCCTGGATCAGGGGTCAGGAGACCCCTCTTTTGGTTTCGGAATATGTGGCAGAAAAATCAGAGAAGTCTTTCTCTGTGTCAGACTATACAGGAGAAAGTTTCCAAAAATGTCTGACAAATGAAACGAAAATGCGGCTAGATGGCGGATCTAGAATGGAAAATGCAGGAAAAAATTCAGAACCTTCTTTGAAGTGCATTTCATATCGGGTGTTCTGCAAAAAGCATCCGGATTCGACAAAATCTCCGGTCATGACATTATTGTCCATGAATGCCGGACAGTTTCTGAGGCTGCAAAACCGGATTAAGGATGGAGCGTTGGAGGAAGACATTCTACTGCTGAATTTTCAGGAGGGAGAGTACAGTGAACTGACTGTTCCGATGATTGCAGAGGCATTTTCGAAACTACGTGGTCACGGCGATACAAAGTCTTTATGCAATAACCATCAAAACAGTGAAAATGACCATGATCATGTTCATATAGATTGCATAAAGTCTGACATAATACCGGCGCTTGTATATGGCGACGAAGATGTTATAAGGAATGGAAAACGGCAGAATCCATGGTTTAAGCCGGACTGGTCTCCGGATACCTTCCTTTCCTGTTTTTATTTTGGAGCGTTTGTTGCAGTGCCGACTGCGAAAATAGCAGATTTTCTACAGAAACATGGCGTTTTTGAGAAAGAAGCGGAAGCAGATTTATTTGTTGATGATCAATTGGAAAGTGAATTGCAGCAGGCAAAGCAGGAAGATCGGGAAGGAAAGGATCACGAGCAGGAAGAGTGTGAACAGATCCGGCGTGAACGGATAGAGCGCAGGCAGATGAACCGGGATCAGATTATGTATGTGCTGCTTGCAGATTATTTATGGGACAACGGTGCATTTGCCGGATGGAAAACTGCTGATCATGTTGTGGTTCATATTCCCCAGGTGCTGATGCATACAAAAGCTTCCAGCTATGAGCGTTGGAAGAACCTGCATTTACCGGAAAAAATACAGGAGCAGATGAGAGCCGGCGGCAGGGAGAATGTCAGGGATGGATCAGATGAAAATGTGATAGCAGATATACAGCTTCCTACGGTCTCTGTTATCATTCCGTCCAAGGATCATCCGGATATTTTGTTCCGGTGCCTTGACTCCTTTGCGGATAAAACGTCAGGATTGGGGACAAAAGTTAAAACAGAATTTATTATTGTGGATAACGGAAGCTCTGAAGAAAACAAAAAACGAATTGTGCAGAGGCTGCAGGAACTGGGGATTGCTTTAGAAAAGAAGCAAAATCAGGAGCGATACCGGGATCAAAATCAAATAGAAGATCCTGGGCAGAAGAGAAATGAAAATGAAGATATAAATAACGTTCGATATTTATACAGGGAAATCCCTTTTAATTTTTCCTATATGTGCAATTGGGGAGCGAAGGAAGCACAGGGAGATTACCTGTTGTTCTTAAATGATGACATGGAAATTGTCGGGGAAAACTGGCTTGTCCTTCTGATGGAAAAGGCAGTCCTGCCCTATGTGGGAGCAGTAGGGGCGAAGCTCTTATACCCGGATACCGACATCATCCAGCATGCCGGAATTACGAATCTCCGGGTGGGACCGGCTCATAAGCTGCAGTTTGCACATGATACGGAGGATCATTATTTTGGACAGAACCGTGGCGTGCATGATATGCTGGGGGTAACAGGGGCGTGTCTGCTTGTGAAGAAGACGATTTTTGAAAAGGCAGGAGGATTTGACGAAACGCTTGCCGTTGCATTTAATGATGTGGATCTGTGCTATAAAATTTATGAAGAGGGATATTATAATGTGGTAAGGAATGATCTTTTTCTGTTCCATCATGAATCCTTAAGCAGAGGGAAGGATGGGGAATCCGAGGAAAAGCAGCTGCGGCTTCTTCGGGAGAAGGACTATCTGTATGAGAAACATCAGGATTTATATGGCAGGGATCCGTTTTATCACCCGTATCTGACGACTGATATGCTGGAAACCGAGTATACACCGGCATTCCGCTACCAGGTAGATCTCTCAATGCCATGGGCGAAGGTGAAGAAGTGCACGCAGGAGGTACTGGCTGCCAGAGAGGATGAATGTCTGGTAATTGGTATGGAATGCGCCATGGATATTTATAAATGGAAATACGGCGTTTCTCCTGAGAAAAGGAAGACCGGGAATTCAGATAAAGAGGATTATGGGGAAGAGAAAAAAGATAGCCGTAATGATAACAGTATTGGCAGCGAAGATCAGGGGTATTATTTTCAAGGATATTCTTTTGTTATTGGATCGGATAACGCATGTTATAAAAAGGAGCTTCTGCTTCGCAGGATAACTGATGGAAACCAGCAGGCACTGGGAAATTCTGTCAGAAACGATGAGAAAATGTCCCAACCTGTTATTTATAGCATATCCATAGAGAAGAAATACCGGGAGGACATCAAAGCCAATCTGAAGGATCAGATGAATGTGGATCTGACCGGATATGCAGCTAAGCTAAAGCCGGGAGCTGTCCAAGCCGGAAGGTATCAGTTTGGTATGCTGGCGAAGGATGCCTGTTCCAGGGTGAAACTTGTTAACTGGAGCAGCTGGACGATTGAAGTTTTATAAGTGATATATGAAACTGTTTGACAGAAAGTGGAGTGGAGAAAGGACCGGAAACATGAGTCAGGAAGAAATGGACTATCAAAAGGCATATGAAGAAGAGCATCTGCGGAATGCAGATCTTGCCGGACGTGTGGCAGATCTGGAAGCGAAGGTGGATGATCTGAACTTTAAACTGAACCGGATTAAGAGTAATCCTGTCTGGAAGGCCTCGGCACCTGCCAGAAGGTGTATGCACTGGTGCATCCGTCAGGTGACAAGAGTAAAGAATTGCGGCTCGATGAAGGGCGTTGCTGCCAAGATCAAATATAAGCAACACGAAAAGCATGCCATGGAGCAGTTCGGAACGAAGAGCTTTCCGGATGAAGCACGGAGGGAGGCAGAGCAGAATACAGACTTTCCGCGCAGAGTGAAGATCAGTATTCTGGTGCCGTTATTTAATACGCCTGAGGAATTCTTACGGGAAATGATCGATTCTGTGATGAATCAGACCTATTCGAACTGGGAATTGTGTCTGGCAGACGGCTCGGACGATGCGCATGCTTATGTTGCAGAGGTTGTCAGGGAATATGAAGGCAAAGCGGATGGGCGTATCGTGTATCACAAGCTTTTAAAAAACGAAGGAATTGCGGGAAACACCAACGAGTGTCTGAAGCTGGCAACGGGAGAGTACATCGGATTGTTTGACCATGACGATATTCTGCATCCGAGTGCTTTATATGAATATGTGAAGGTCATTAATGAGCAGAATGCAGATTACATATACTGCGATGAAACTACGTTTAAGAGCGGGGACATCAATAAAATGCTCACGATGCATTTTAAGCCTGACTATGCGATTGATAATCTGCGTGCCAATAATTATATCTGTCATTTCAGCATGTTTGCGAGAGAACTCCTGGATGGTACGGAGCTGTTCCGCCCACAGTTTGACGGCAGCCAGGACCACGATATGATTCTGCGGCTGACAGACCGGGCGAAGCGTGTGGTGCATGTACCGAAGCTTCTTTATTACTGGCGGTGTCATCCGGGTAGTGTGGCATCCGGCGTGGATGCCAAGCCTTATGTTGTGGAGGCAGCAAAGGGAGCGGTGGCAGATCATTTGCGCCGCCACGGCTTTAAGCATTTTCAGATCACATCCACAAGGGCATTCGAGACCATCTTCAAGATCCGGTATGAGATTATCGGGACACCGAAGATCAGTATTGTGATTGCCAATAAGGATCATCAGCCAGATCTGAAGCGGTGCATTGATTCCATTCTTGAAAAGTCCACCTATGAAAATTATGAAATCATTGTGGTGGAAAACAACAGCACGACACCGGAAATTTTTGCTTATTATAAGGAATTGCAGTCCGCATATGAAAATGGAGCGACGGAAAACGACCGCAAAATACGTGTAGTCACCTATACCCCCAAGGAGGGAGAGACGTTCAATTATTCCAGGGTGAATAATTATGGTGTTTCCTATGCCACCGGAGAATATATCCTGTTATTGAATAATGATACGCAGGTGATTACGGTGAACTGGATGGAGGAGCTTCTGATGTATGCGCAGCGTCAGGATGTGGCAGCTGTGGGAGCGAAGCTCTATTATGCGGATAAAACGATCCAGCATGCAGGCGTGGTGCTTGGACTTGGGGCACACCGGACGGCGGGACACAGCCATTACGGCCAGCACCGGGATAATCTCGGCTATATGGGAAGACTCTGCTATGCGCAGAATGTATCTGCGGTGACGGGAGCCTGCCTTTTGGTAAAAAAGAGTCTTTACGACGAGGTGGGAGGCCTTTCGGAGGACTTTGCCATTTCCTTAAATGATGTGGACTTCTGCCTGAAGCTTCGGGAAAAGGGCTTCTTAAATGTTTTTACACCATTTGCGGAGCTGTATCATTTTGAGTCGGTTTCCAGAGGACTGGATGATCAGGGAGAAAAGGCAGAGCGCTATAATAAGGAGTCCGAGCACTTCAGGACGAAGTGGAAGGAGGTTCTTGCAAAGGGAGATCCGTACTATAATCCGAATTTTTCTCTGGATCGGAGTGACTTTGCTTTGAAAATACAGGGATAGTGTGGTAAAATATTTTTGATAGTCTGAATGCCGGTTTAAATGGCAGGAGGATGATCCAATATTGTAAACAGGAGGAGCAGTTATGAGCTACAAAGAGCAATATGATTTCTGGTTAAAGGATTCTTATTTTGACGAAAAGACAAAGGCAGAATTGCAGGCGATTTCAGGAGATGAGAAGGAAATCGAAGACCGTTTCTATAAAGATCTGGAATTTGGTACCGGCGGACTTCGCGGTGTGATCGGAGCAGGAACAAACCGTATGAACATTTACACGGTCCGTAAGGCAACACAGGGACTTGCAAACTACATTATCAAGCAGGGCGGCAGGGACAGAGGCGTTGCAATCGCATACGACTCCAGAAGAATGTCACCGGAATTTGCAGATGAAGCAGCACTTTGTCTTGCTGCAAACGGAATCAGGGCTTATGTGTTTGACGCACTCCGTCCGACTCCCGAGCTTTCCTTTGCACTCCGTACCTTACATTGTATTTCCGGTATTGTCATTACCGCAAGCCACAATCCACCGGAATATAACGGATACAAGGCTTACTGGGAAGATGGTGCACAGGTAACCGCTCCTAAAGATAAAGAAATTATTGCAGAAGTAAAGGCCGTAACCGATTATCATTCGGTAAAGACCATGGACAAAAAGGATGCAATGGATCAGGGGCTTTATGTTGTAATCGGCAAGGAAATTGACGATGCCTACATGGCAGAGTTAAAGAAGCAGATTATTCACCCGGATATTATTAAGGAAGTTGCAGATGATATCCGTATTGTATATTCTCCGTTCCATGGAACAGGAAACGTACCGGTACGCCGTATTCTTTCCGAGCTTGGCTTCAAGCACGTGTATGTTGTACCGGAGCAGGAGCTTCCGGATCCTGATTTTACCACACTGGAATATCCGAACCCTGAAGATCCGAAGGCATTTACCCTTGCATTAAAGCTTGCGAAGGAAAAGAATGCAGATATCGTACTGGCAACCGACCCGGATGCAGACCGTCTTGGTATTTATGCACTGGATACAAAGACCGGCGAATATGTACCGTTTACCGGAAATATGTCCGGAATGCTGATTGCAGAATATATTTTAAGAGAGCGTACCGCAACGAAGACCATGCCTGCTAATCCGGCACTGGTTACGACTATTGTTACCACCAATATGGCACGTGCCATTGCAGAGGCTTACGGGGTACGTTTCGTGGAAGTGCTGACCGGTTTCAAGTATATCGGTGAGCAGATTAAGTTCTTTGAACAGAGCAACTCCAACAATTATGTATTCGGTCTGGAAGAAAGCTATGGATGTCTTGCAGGTACTCATGCAAGAGATAAGGATGCCGTTGTTGCCGTAATGTGTCTGTGTGAAGTGGCTGCATGGTGCAAGAAGCATGGTATTACCGTATGGGATCAGATGCTGAAGATCTATGAAGAATACGGATATTATAAGGAAACACAGTATGCCATCACCTTAAAGGGTATCGACGGCTCCAAGCAGATTGCAGAGATGATGGATAAATTAAGGAACAACCCTCCGAAGAACTTCGGAGAATTACAGGTAAAAGAGCTTCGTGACTACGACAGGGATGTGATCACAGACCTTGCTACCGGAGCAACCAGACCTACCGGACTTCCTAAGTCCAATGTGCTATACTTTGATCTTACGAATGATTCCTGGTGCTGTGCACGTCCTTCCGGAACAGAACCGAAGATCAAGTTCTATATGGGAGTAAAGGGAACCAGCCTTCAGGATGCAGAAGAGAAGCTGAATAAGCTGACAGAGGATCTCAAGGCCGTTCTGTAAGTCAAAATGATGGCAAAATTATTAAAGCTGAGTAATTTGAAGAAAACCATATATTATCTGAAGAAGAACGGGTTTCGCAAGGCTTATTATGCAGCGGTGGAACGAGCTTCTTCCGAAAGAAAGGATGACTATCATTATGATCCCTTGCCGGATTCTGTTTTAAAGGAACAGGCCGGCAAGGCCTCTGAGTTTTCAACCGGATTCAGTATTCTGGTTCCAACCTTTGAAACCAGGGAAGAGTTCCTCCGGGCACTGATCAATTCGGTACTTGCACAGACCTGCGGAAATTGGGAACTGATTCTTGCAGATGCCAGTAAAACGGACCGGGTATCGGAGGTTGTGAAGGAATATACCGATTCCCGTATCCGGTATCACAGGCTGAAAGAAAATCTGGGAATATCCGGAAACACGAATGAAGCATTGAAGACAGCGACAGGAGAATATGTCGCATTACTTGACCATGATGATTTACTGACGGAGGATGCCTTGTTTGAATGCGCATCTGTGATTGAGGCGTATCGGAAGGATAATCTGGAATTACGCATGTTATATTCTGATGAGGATAAATGTAACAGCAATGGAACTTCGTTTTATGAGGTTAATCGGAAACCGGAGTTTAATCTGGATTTAATATTATCGAATAATTATATCTGTCATCTGCTTGTGATGCAGAGAGAACTCATGCAGGAGCTTGAATTCCGGAGCAGCGTGGATGGGGCACAGGATCACGACATCATTCTGAGGGCGGTAGACCGGATGATGGGAGAGGACAGGCACGCAGCCAGAAGGGCTAAGCTGCCGGTTGCCCATATCCCCAAGGTACTGTATCACTGGAGATGTTATGAAGGCTCTACGTCAGAGAATCCGGAAAGTAAGCGCTATGCTTACGAAGCCGGCAAGCGTGCAGTAGAGGATTTTTTGAAGGCGCGGGAGTATCAGGCCGATGTGGTTCATACATGTCATCTGGGATTTTTTCGTGTAAATTATCAGCCGGATCTGTTAAGTAACCGGCCGGATGTAGCTGTGGTCGGAGGAAAGCTGATTGACCGGCATAACCGTGTAGTAGGCGGTATTTATAATGAAAACAGGGAGCCCTTATATCTGGGGCTCCATAGAGAATATAGTGGTTATATGCACCGGGCATCCTGTCAGCAGGAGGCCTATGCTGTGGATGTGCGCTGTATGATCTGTTCAGGGGAGGCACAGACAGTATGGGAAGAGCTTACCGGACTGCCCTATGCGGTGCAGTCCCATACGGGATATTTCTTATATCAGGATGTCCTTAAGAAGGATGCTGATTATGAAGAGTTAAGCTTCAAATTCTGTGAGGAACTGCGCAGAAGAGGGAAACGAATCGTCTGGGATCCGGAAATGGTGCAGCGGGTGGATGGAAGATAGGACAGAAGCATGAAAACGACAGTGGTAATTCCCAATTATAATGGACGGAACTATCTGCAGGACTGCCTTACCTCTCTTTTAGAGGGAAGTGAGGTTCCTGCAATAATTGTTGTAGATAACGGTTCTGTCGATGAAAGTGCTGCTATGGTGAAAGAAAGGTTCCCGATGGTGAAGCTGATCGCATTACCTGAAAACCGGGGATTCAGTGCAGCGGTGAATATTGGAATCCATGAGACCGGAACAGAATATGTTTTTCTGTTAAATAACGATACCGTTGTTTTAAAAGATACAATTGAAGAGCTGGAAGCTGCAATGGAACGTCATCCGAAAGCGTTTTCTGTAGCTGCGAAAATGTTGCAGATGAAGAATCCGGAGCTGATTGACAGTGCCGGAGATTTTTATTGTGCATCAGGATGGGCGTTTGCGCGTGGAAAGGACCGGAAGAACGAAGCATTTTCAAAGGAAACCTCTGTGTTTTCCGCCTGTGCCGGGGCAGCTCTTTACCGGAAGGCTGTTTTTGAAAAAATCGGTGATTTTGATGAAAATCATTTTGCCTATCTGGAGGATATCGATGTGGGGTACCGTGCGAAGATCTATGGCTACCGGAACTATTACGCACCGGCTTCCGTTGTTCTTCATGCAGGTAGCGGCTCTTCCGGTTCAAGACATAATAAATTCAAGGTAGATTTATCCTCCCGGAACAGTATTTATCTGATTTATAAAAATATGCCGGTATTACAGGTGTTATTGAATCTACCGTTCCTGCTTTTGGGGTATCTTGTGAAGATTTTGTTTTTCCTGAAAAAGGGACTGGGTGCAGATTATATGAAGGGTCTTGGAAAGGGCTTCCGTCTTGCTTTTTCCGGAAAAGGAAGAGAACATAAGGTAAAATTTTCCATGAAGCATTTTGGAAATTATGTGATAATACAGCTGCAGTTATGGGCGAATATGTTCCGCCGTCTGTGGTGGTAGAAAGGGTTGTGCAATGATTAAGGACAATCAGAAATTATTGAATCGAATCCATGTGTTGATTGATGCGGTTGTGACGGCAATTTCTTATCTCATGGCATGGTATCTGAAGTTTGCTACCGGCTTTGCGGAGACGGATCCGAATGTTGGAGTACTGGATATGTACACGTATTTCCGTGCACTGTATATTCTGGTTCCGCTTTATCTGGTTCTGTATTATTTCTTTAATTTATATGCTCCAAAGCGTGCAACCAGGCGTAAATACGAGCTTTTTGCAATTGTGAAGGCAAATACAGTAGGATTGATCCTGTTTATGACACTGCTGTATATTATCAATCAGCTGGATATTTCCCGATTCGTGCTGGGAGCCTTTTATATTATCAATATTATTCTGATGACGCTCTGCCGGACAATGATCCGGAATATTTTGTACTTTTTCCGCAGAAAGGGTTATAACCTGAAGTACATTCTGCTGGTTGGTTATTCCAGTGCGGCGGAGGAATATATTACCAGAATTATTGCAAATCCCCAGTGGGGATACGTAATCCGGGGGATTCTCGATGATACCATGCCAAGCGGAACCGTGTATAAGGGAGTTAAGGTTGTGGGAAGAATAGAGAATATCAGGTATATTCTTCCGGAGAACAAGCTGGATGAAATTGCGATTACACTTGCACTGAAGGATTATGAGCAGCTGGAGTACATCGTGGATCTGTGTGAGAAGTCCGGTGTTCATACAAAGTTTATTCCGGATTATAATTCCCTGGTGCCGAGCCACCCCTATACGGAGGATCTGATGGGACTTCCGGTGATCAATATCCGTTATGTACCATTAATGAATCCGGTGAATAGTATATTAAAGAGAACCATGGATATTCTGGGTGCCTGCTTTGGTATTGTTATTGCTTCTCCGGTGATGCTGGTCTGTGCGATTTTAGTGAAAGCAACCAGTGAAGGACCGGTGATCTTTAAACAGGAGCGTGTGGGACTTCATAATAAAGTATTCAAGATGTACAAATTCCGGACGATGGAAGTACAGAAGCAGTCTGCAGAGGAAAATGCATGGACGGTCAAGAATGATCCGCGTGTCACGAAGGTTGGTAAATTTATGCGTAAGACCAGTCTCGACGAACTGCCACAGCTTTTTAACATTCTGATGGGAGAAATGTCGCTGGTTGGACCGCGGCCGGAGCGGCCACAATGGGTAGATAAATATAAGGAAGAAATCCCGAGATATATGATTAAGCATCAGGTGCGGCCGGGACTGACCGGCTGGGCACAGATCAATGGATATCGTGGGGATACATCAATCCGCAAGCGTATTGAGTACGATCTGTTTTATATTGAAAACTGGAGTCTTGCCCTCGATATCAAGATTTTGTTTATGACGATTTTCAAAGGTTTTGTGAATAAGAATGCCTATTAAAGGCGCGTATAACCGCAAGTTTGTATGAATCTGGTTGAAGTGGGAACATTAATATGGTAAAATGCTAGATTATGGGGAGAACGAAAGAAGAAACCCACATATGGTATTTGAAAGGGAGAAAAGGTATGACCACAAATAATCAAAGACCTTCACAAGGAAGATCATCACAAGGCAGACCTTCACAGGGAAGATCATCACAAGGCAGACCTTCACAGGGAAGACCTGCACAGCACAGCCAGGCTGCACGCAGCTCTTCGCAGAAGAGAACATCATCCCATAGAGACGATTACTATGAGGATGACTATTACGAAGACGATTATTATGAAGACAGCCGTTCTTCCAGGGGAAAAAAGAGTGCCCCTTCGAAGAAATCCTCAAATGGTAAGAATCATAAGAAAAAGAACAAAACCTCCAAGATTATTTTATTTATTGTAGAAATCCTGGTTCTGTTACTCATGGTTATGGTATTATGGACTGTTTTAAAGACGGAAAAGGTTGGTAAGGTAGATCTGCCGGAGGAAGACATTGTCATCAATCCGGAGGTTGAAAAGCTGCAGGAGCAGGAAGGTTCGGTGCTGCAGGGGTATCGTAACATTGCGTTATTCGGTGTAGACTCCACAGAGGGAGCACTGACCAAGAATACCCGGAGTGATACCATTATGATTGCCTCCATTAATCTGGATACCGGCGATTGTAAGCTGGTCAGCGTATATCGTGATACCTACCTGAACTTAAGCAATGATACCTACAATAAATGTAATGCTGCTTATGCAAAGGGTGGACCGATGCAGGCGATCAATATGCTGAACATGAACCTGGATATGAACATTACCGATTTCGTAACAGTCGGATTCAGCGGTCTGACAGAGACAATTGATGCACTGGGCGGTGTTTATATTGATGTTAAGGAAGAAGAAATTTCCCATCTGAATAACTACCAGATCAGTATTGTCGGTACAACGAAGGATGGTAAGACCTATACCGCAGCAGAGGGAAGCTATACGCCGGTAACACAGGCCGGATACCAGAAGTTAAACGGTCTGCAGGCAACTGCTTACTGCCGTATCCGTTATGTAGGCAACGATTTTGAGCGTACCGCAAGACAGCGTCGTGTATTAAAGGCGGTTGCAGATGAAGCAAAGAAGGCATCTCCTGCACAGCTTGAGAAGATTGCAAACTCTGTATTTGATAAGGTATATACGTCTCTTGATATTTCTGAAATTGTATCACTTCTTGGAAATATCAGTAAGTATAATATCGTGGATGAAGGAGGGTTCCCGAATTCCGATATGCTGACCACAGGTAGTATCGGTAAGAAGGGAAGCTGCGTGGTTCCAAGGAGTCTGGAATCCAATGTTACCTGGCTGCATGAATTCCTGTTTGATGAGAAGGATTACGAACCTTCTTCAGCCGTTAAGGAGTATAGTGCGAAGATTGCGGCAGATACAAATGGTTATGTGAAATAAATGTAAAAGAAAAGGGTCTTTGTGAAAGACCCTTTTCGCTTATATGAGAGAGAATGGAAATGATGCTTATATACGATGTGATCATTCCGGTGTACCGGCCGGATGAAAAACTGAAAAGGCTGATAAATGCGCTTCTGTCACAATCCCTGCTTCCCCGGAGGATTATTCTGATTAACACAGAGCGGGAGGAATTTCTGAAATTCAGCCCGGAGGAAGAGTTTCTGGCACAGAGCCCGCGGCTTAAGCTGTACCATATTAGTAAAGCAGAGTTTAACCATGGGTCAACACGGAATTATGGAGTATCGTTAAGTGATGCACCGTTCTTTGTCTGTATGACCGATGACGCAATCCCGGCAGGAAATACGATGATGGAGGAGCTGTTAAAGCCTTTCGTATCGGAAAGTATAGGGGTTTCCTATGCAAGACAGCTTCCGGATCCGGATTGCGGAATCATTGAGAGGTACACGCGAAGCTTTAATTATCCGGAAAAGGAAAGGATTAAAACTGCAAAGGATCTGCCGGAGCTTGGTATTAAGACCTTTTTTGCCTCCAATGTGTGCGCAGCCTACCGGAGAAGTTATTTTGACGCATTGGGAGGATTCCCGGATCATACGATTTTTAATGAGGACATGATCTATGCAAGGCATCTGATTGATGCCGGATATGCGATTTCCTACACGGCAAAGGCAGAGGTGATTCATTCACACAATTACAGTGGAATAGAGCAGCTTCACCGGAATTTCGATCTGGGCGTATCACATGCACAGTTTCCGGAGGAATTTAGCGGGATCCGGGCAGAATCTGAAGGCAGGAAACTGGTTTTACAGACCTGCCGGTATCTTTTGAAGCTTCATAAGCCTTGGTTGATTGTGAAGCTGATCTGGCAGAGTGGATGTAAATACATCGGATATTTTCTAGGAAAACGTTATCAGAAATTCCCTGCATGGTTCGTAAAGCGGTGCAGCATGAACCATAGCTATTGGGACTGATGCTGTGAATGCTGACCGGGAAGAGGGTTGTCAGCAAGGCTGAAAAATGATATAAGTATATTTAAGTTGATTTTGGAGGATCAGATATGTGTGGAATTGTTGGTTATATTGGGAAACATCAGGCTGCCCCGATTATTTTAGAGGGACTTGCAAAGCTGGAGTACCGTGGTTATGATTCAACCGGTATGGCAGTTTTTGATGGAAAGAAGATTAATATTCAGAAAGCAGCAGGCAGACTGCAGGTGCTTGAGAATATGACAAGAGGCGGAGAGACGATGCCGGGCTGTGTCGGAATCGGACACACCAGATGGGCAACGCATGGAAAGCCAACGGATATTAATGCGCATCCGCACGATAATCAGGATGGGACGATTGCTGTCGTACATAATGGAATTATTGAGAACTATCAGCAGTTAAAGCAGCGGCTTATAAATCGTGGCTACAAATTTGTATCCGATACCGATACCGAAGTTCTGGTGCAGCTGATTGATTATTATTATAAAGGGAATCCGTTAGAAGCAATTACGAAGGTGCTTCACCGTGTGGAAGGTTCCTATGCTCTCGGCATTCTGTTTGCAGATCATCCGGAGGAAATTTTTGCAGTACGTAAGGACTGTCCTTTGATTGTAGGAACAAGCAGTGAAGGAAGCTTTATTGCATCGGATGTGCCCGCAATTTTGAAGTATACCAGGGAAGTTTATTATATTGATAATCAGGAAGTCGTTGCATTAAAGGAAAATGAGATTCATTTCTATACCGTAGACGAAGAAGAGATCCAGAAGACACCTTCCCATGTGGACTGGGATGCAGAAGCGGTTGCAAAGGGCGGATATGAGCATTTCATGTTAAAGGAGATCTACGATCAGCCCCGAGCAGTCCGTGAGACCTTTGAAAAGCATATGAAGGATGGCAATGTGGAGATTGAAGAGCTCCGTATGACCGATGAAGAAATCAGGAAGCTTTCCCGTATCCATATTGTGGCATGTGGTACCGCATATCATGCAGGCATGACGGCAAAATATGTTATTGAATCCATGGCACGGATTTCTGTAGAGGTGGATATGGCATCCGAATTCCGTTACCGGAATCCGATCATCGAAGAGGGAGCACTGGTGATTGTTATCAGCCAGTCCGGAGAAACTGCCGATACCCTGCAGGCACTCCGCGATTCCAAGGCACGTGGAGCAAAGGTGCTTGGTATTGTAAATGTGGTTGGGTCCTCCATCGCAAGAGAAGCAGACAGTGTCATGTATACCTGGGCAGGACCGGAAATTGCGGTTGCGTCCACAAAAGCGTATTCTGCACAGCTGATTGCACTTTATCTGCTGGCAATGAAGTTTGCAAGAGTTAAGGGTACAATTTCGGAAGAGGAGTATCAGCAGCTTGTTTTTGATCTCCGCCGTCTGCCGGAGCAGATTGAACTGCTTCTTGGTAATAAGACCAGGATTCAGCGGTTTGCCAACCGTTATGTGGCCGCAAAGAGCGTTTTCTTTATCGGAAGAGGCCTGGATTATACGTTATCCATGGAGGGCTCTTTAAAGCTTAAGGAAATTACCTATATGCATTCTGAGGCCTACGCAGCAGGTGAATTAAAGCATGGCCCGATTTCCTTAATTGAGGATGGAACACTGGTTATGGCCTCCCTGACTCAGGAGGATCTGTATAAAAAGACCATCAGCAACATCCGTGAAGTGAAGTCCAGAGGTGCATTTGTGTTAGCGCTTACAACGACCGGACATGATGATATAGAGGATACTGCCGATTATGTACTTTATATTCCGCAGACGAACAGGTACTTCACCAATTCACTGGCGATTATTCCATTCCAGATGTTTGCCTATTATGTATCCATTGGTAAGGGACTTGATGTTGATAAGCCCCGTAACCTTGCTAAATCGGTAACTGTAGAGTAAGGAAGCCTGATTCCGCATCTTCGAGGAAAGAGGATGCGGAATTTTTAGATTACACAAAAGGATCATATTTAAGACACAATTTTAACACATTTGTTTCCTATACTGTGAATCATAGAAGAAAGGAAAGGTTTTAAGGAAAGGTTTATAAAGGAGGCAGTTATCATGGATGAGAACAGATATACGAATGATTATTATACAAACCGGAACCAGATGAATCAGGGGCAGGTAAATCAGAACCAGAATTCCTCTTCGGGAACGCAGGGAACCAATTATTACCAGACCTCTTCAACCAATTTTCAGCAGTCGCAGATGAATCATCAGCAGACAAAACCCGTAAAACAGAAAAAACAATCCGGTGGATTTGGGAAAAAAGTTTTAGCAGGTCTGTGCTGTGGACTGGTATTTGGTGTCTTTGCAGGAATCGGTTTTCAGGCAGTGGATGCAGCACATGACGGATTTACCCGTGCCAAAAGTGCTTTTTCCGCAATAGTGGGGAATTCCTCACAGGACAGTGCCCTGGCAGAGGCTTCCGGATCAGGAGATGCAGCAGAGGATGTGCTGCTTCCGGACAGCAGCTCCGATGCGGCAGAGGCATCCTCCGGCAGCATTAAACAGACATTGGATAATCTGACACCACAGACGCAGACAGAGGCAGTTGTTACGGATGTTACACAGGTGGTAAAAGCAGTGATGCCGTCCGTTGTATCGGTGAGCAATACCTATGTACAGCGTGGAACATTCTTCGGACAGGAATACAGCAGTGAAGCAGTAAGCTCCGGCTCCGGCATCATTGTTGGTGAAAATGACAGCGAGCTGTTAATTGTCACGAACTATCATGTTGTAGAATCCGCGGATACCCTGTCGGTACAGTTTGTCGACGAGGAACAGGTACAGGCACAGATTAAGGGTACCGATGCGGATAAGGATCTGGCAGTACTGGCAGTCCAGCTCTCTGATATCAAGGAGGATACCCTGGACCAGATTTCAATTGCATCGTTAGGAAGCTCGGATGATCTGACGGTAGGTGAACCTGTTATCGCCATTGGTAATGCGTTAGGCTATGGTCAGTCCGTAACGACCGGTGTTGTCAGTGCTTTGAATCGTCCAATCGCTGTTACTTCACAGGAGGGTCAGACCGGGGATTCCCAGATTAATACCTTTATCCAGACCGATGCAGCAATTAACCCCGGTAATTCCGGTGGTGCATTACTGAATACCAAAGGTGAAGTGATCGGTATCAATTCCAACAAGATTGGTGGAAGCACCGTAGAAGGTATGGGCTATGCAATTCCGATTTCCGATGCAAAGCCGATCATTGAAGAACTGATGCAAAAGGAAACAAGACTGAAGGTGGATGAAGCCAATAAGGGCGTTCTCGGTATTACCGGTGTGAATGTCGAAGCGCAGTATTCCGAGGTCTATGGGATCCCGATGGGGGTTTACGTTTCTTCTGTAACCGATAATTCAGGAGCTGCGGCAGCAGGACTTGTCCGTGGTGATATTATTACCGCAATCAATGGTGAAACCGTAGAAACCATGGAAGAACTAAAAGAAGAGATGAACTATTACCAGGCCGGTGATGTTGTGACTCTGACCATTATGCAGGGAAGCCCGACCGGATATCAGTCCAAGGATGTACAGGTTACGCTTGGAAAACAGATGAATGCCCAGTAAAAATCCGTAACAGTGATTAAAGATTGGTAATATTGGAAAGAATAAATTGTAAATCTCCCTAAAAGTTTGAAACATTTGATAAAAGGAAATTGCAACAGAAGACCGTGGCGTGAGCAGGTGTATATGCACCGCTTGCGCCATGGTCTTTTTGTGTAACAGTTCAGCCATGCAGAAATGATTGTATAAGATGACCGTGGGAGCTTGCTCACTAAGGGCAGCTTATACAATCATTTCTATAGGGCGGACGCCCGACATGAAATAAGCTGCCGGAAAACACGTATATTTGTAAGGCAATCTGTACAAACCGGCAGCTTATGAATGGTCATGGCTGAACTGTAAAAAAATGTGAGTAACTATTCAGCCATGCAGAAATGATTGTATAAGATGACCGTGGGAGCTTGCTCACTAAGTGCAGCTTATGAATGGTCATGGCTGAACTGTTACCTTTTTGTACGTTATTTAAAAACGACTGGCTCATCGATATACTCGGTTTTTATGACAAGATATGGATAGGAAGCGGTGTTGTTGACCGGAGCTTCACTGTCGGGAGAAGGACCGAGGAGTGTAGTGTCAAAGTAAATGGCGTTTTCGGTGAGATAGAGGTCATTTACGGTGATACCGAAGCCGCCGGCAGGCTGCTCACCATAGCCAATTCCAATGTAGAGAAAGCCATTGTCAGAATAAGTGATTTTGAAGGGATTGGGGTGTTTTTCCTGAATGACCTTCTGCATTTCCTCCGGAATGGCATCTTCGGACAAAACAGTGAATTCCAGATTTTTGATCCGGGCGAGGGAATCCTTCTGGTTCTTGCCTGCACAGGCAGTCATGAACAAAAGGACAAGCAGGCAAAACACGGAAAGAAGCCTTGGAAGCATTTTATTTGGAAAGGAGTGGAAAAGAATCAAGTTTTTCATGGAAAACCTCGAAATTAAAATTAAGAATTGGTTTATTTTATGTTTTGAAATCGCATGTTATGATATAATGTAATGAACGTGAAAGAAAAACGATAGAGAGGTATTACATGCTGATAATTAAGAATGGTAAGATCATAGATCCTATAGAAGATGCGGTATATCCGGCAGATCTGTATGTTAAGGATGGCGTGATTGCAAGGATTGTAAGAAGGAGTGAGAACTCTTCGGATGAGAGTTGCAGCTGCGGAGAGAAGAAAAACGGATGTACCGATGTGGAGGTAGAAAGCGGATCCGAGGTTTTGGATGCAAAGGGAATGCTGATTGCACCGGGGCTTGCGGATACGCATGTGCATTTTCGGGATCCGGGATTTGCATATAAGGAGGATATTCTGTCGGGAGCACAGGCCGCGAAGAAGGGCGGCTACACGCAGATCGTGCTGATGGCAAATACAAAGCCGTGTGTGGATCAGGTGGAGACCCTGCAATATGTACTTCAAAAGGGGGCACAGACCGGAATCCATATTCACAGTTGCGCGAATGTAACCATGGGAATGGCCGGAAAAGAGCTTGTGAATATGGAACAGTTAAGTGAGGCAGGAGCAGTAGGCTTCACGGATGATGGTGTTCCGATCCTGTCGGAAGAGATGGTCACAAAGGCGATGGAGCAGGCAGCCTTTTACCATAAGCCGATCAGCTTCCATGAAGAGGATCCAGAGTATATTCAGAATAATGGTGTGAATGCCGGTAAGGCAGCAGCCTTTTATGGAATTGGAGGATCGAAGCGGGATGCGGAGATCACCATGATTGAGAGAGATATCCGGCTGGCACTTCAGACGGGAGCAACGGTTGTGATCCAGCATATCAGTACGAAAGAGGGGGTAGAGCTTGTCAGAAAGGGCAAGGCTGCAGGTGCAGATGTCCACGCAGAGGCAACCCCACATCATTTTACCCTGACGGAGGATGCGGTTATTGCGAAGGGAACGCTTGCAAAGATGAATCCACCGCTTCGGGAAGAGGGGGACCGGCAGGCAATTATAGCGGGTCTTCAGGATGGCACAATTGATCTGATTGCAACCGATCATGCGCCGCACAGCAAAGAAGAGAAAGAAAAACCGATTACGGAGGCTCCGAGTGGAATTATTGGTCTGGAAACAGCACTGTCTTTAGGGATCCGCGAACTGGTACAGAAAGGAAGGCTTACCTATCCGCAGCTGATACAGAGAATGAGTACGGCACCCTGTGCACTGTATGGCTTGCAGGGAGGAACGCTGGAGGAAGGGAAAACGGCAGATCTGGTGATTTTTGATCCGGAAGAAACCTGGAGGGTTCAGGAATTTGCATCAAAATCTGCAAATTCTCCTTTTATCGGAGAAGAGCTTCCGGGAGTGGTACATGCGACCATTTGTGGCGGGCAGATGGTATATCGGAAGTAACCGCATGAGCAAAAGGAAAGCTATTTGGCGGCAAGTTTGCGAATGAGGATCTGAATAGGCATTATATGAATAAATTACGCTGCGAAGCAGTGGTTTTATGAAAGAAATCAGGGAAAGGAAAGATTCAATGAATGTTCCGGTTTGGAGTCATTGAAGGAAAAGCAATTATGAGTAAAAAAGCAAAACAAACAGCGATCGTGCTTTCACAGCAGATGTTGGCAGAAGGAATTTATGATCTGTGGCTTGCAACGGAGCTTGCGAAGGAGGCAGGTGCCGGTCAGTTTATCGGAGTTTATCCGAAAAATGCCGCAACCCTTCTCCCACGTCCGCTCAGTATTTGTGAGGTCAATGAGGACAAGACGGCACTGCGGCTGGTATACCGCGCTGCAGGAAAGGGTACAAAGGAGTTTTCTTCTTTTGAAAAGGGGGATACGGTAGAGATTCTGGGGATCCTCGGAAACGGGTACAAGGTTTCTGAGCTTCTTGCAAAGAATCCGGAGTTTACGGAGATCACCCTGTATGGCGGAGGAATCGGGATTCCGCCGATGCTGCAGCTTTCTAAGGAACTTGCGGCAGCAGGAAGGAAGCCATCTGTTTTTATCGGATACCGCGACAGTAATCTGTTCCTGAAGGAGGATTTTGAAAAATACGGCACGGTTTATGTGGCAACCGAGGATGGCAGTGTAGGAACGAAGGGCAATGTCCTCACTGCATTAAAGGAAACCGGCGTACAGCCATCCGTGATGATGGCGTGTGGTCCGATGATGATGCTGCGGGCCATCAGGCAGGAGGCTTCGGAGCGGGCTATTCCGGCATACATTTCACTGGAAGAGCATATGGCCTGTGGAATCGGAGCCTGTCTTGGATGTGTGTGCAGGACGACGAAGAAAGACGAACATTCACAGGTTCATAATGCAAGAATCTGCACGGAGGGACCTGTATTTCTGGCTGAGGAGGTTGAGATCTAAATGAACACAAGTGTAACAATCGCAGGAGTAACCTTTAAAAATCCGGTGATGACGGCATCGGGAACGTTTGGCTCCGGTATGGAATATGGTGATTTCGTAGATCTGAACCGTCTGGGAGCCGTTGTGACGAAGGGAGTTGCCAATGTACCGTGGCCCGGTAATCCGACACCGCGTGTAGCCGAGGTTTACGGTGGGATGCTGAATGCCATCGGATTACAAAATCCGGGAATTGATGTGTTTTTAAAGCGGGATATTCCCTTTTTACAGCAGTATGACACGAAGATTATCGTGAATGTCTGTGGAAAAACTGTGGAAGATTATCTGGAGGTTGTGGAAAAGTTAAATGACAGTGCGGCGGATATGCTGGAGATTAATGTGTCCTGTCCGAATGTCAAGGAGGGCGCGATTGCCTTTGGACAGAAGGCAGACTGCCTGTTTGATATTACCTCGAAGATTAAAAATGAGGCCAGGAAGCCGATTATTATGAAGCTGAGTCCGAATGTAACGGATATTACCGAGATGGCAAAGGCAGCAGAGGCAGCAGGGGCAGATGCGATTTCCCTGATTAATACGATCACAGGAATGAAGATTGACATTCATAAAAGAACCTTTGCACTGGCGAACAGGACGGGCGGCATGTCCGGTCCTGCGATCAAGCCGGTCGCAGTGCGTATGGTTTATCAGGCCTCCCATGCGGTTAAAATCCCGGTGATTGGTATGGGCGGCATTGCAACAGCCGAGGATGCGATCGAATTCCTGCTTGCCGGAGCAACAGCCGTTTCTGTCGGGGCGGTGAACTTTATGAATCCATATGCAACTGTTGAGATCATAGAAGGAATCGAACAGTATATGACAAAGTATGGCGTAGAAGATATTCAGGAGCTGATTGGAGCTGTGAATTAAAAAAATTTCAAGGATCGGAACAGACATATTGACACAAATTGCATAGCTTTGAATAGTTACGAATTTTGTGAATAAACAACTCTCCGTAGGAATACAATGTGAATAAGTAAACCTACGGAGGGATTTTATGGAGCTTCAAAAGCGTTCCTTACATATGGAAACACCCAGGCTTCATGCGTCGAAGCAGGTTGTGCTGGAAGACAATGTGATCATTCCGGACACCAATAAAGATGCGGATAAACTTCTTTTGGATAGAGGAAAAATTACAATAGAGGAGGTCAGCTCTTTTGAAGATGCAGTAACTGTTAAGGGAAAACTGCATTTCAAGGCTTTGTATCTGACCGAAGGAAACCGGGACGGAATTCCGGTCTCTCAGATGGAGGGCAGCATCCCATTTGAAGAAAAGCTGCAGATGGAGGGACTTCGTGCAGGCGAGCATGTACATGTGAAGGCAGTTTTAGAGGAGCTTGGAATTTCCCTGATTAATTCAAGAAAGCTCAGTGTACGTGCGATTATGGTTTTTCATGCAGTACGCGAAGAGGTGATGGAAGAAGACATTCCGGTTGCTTTATCGGGTGACGAACAGGTGGAATACCGTCGCAGATCTGTGGAAATGGCAACGCTTGCGATGAAGAATCAGGATATTTTCCCGATTAAGGAAGAGATTGAAATTCCCGGAAGCTTTCCGAATATCAGAAGTCTGGTATATTGGGATGCAGAGCCGGTGAATCTGGATTTCCGGATTCTGGATGATAAAATTGCGGTGCAGGGAGAACTGAAGGTGTTCTGCATGTATGCAGGAGACGGAGAAAAGGAGGAGCTTTATCATTATGAGACAGCGGTGCCCTTTTCCGGAAGTGTGGAGTGTCCCGGCTGCCGGGAGGGAATGATTCCGGTGATTGAATATGAAGTAGAAAACGGTGAGCTGTCCATCCGGCCGGATTATGACGGTGAAGAGAGGATTCTTTTTGCGGATCTGGGAATCCGGATATTCTATTGCATTTACGAAGAAGAAAATGTGGAGATGATCGGGGACGTATACGGGGTATCCAATGAGGTAGAGGAAAGCAGTAAGCCCATTACCTTCCGCAGGCTCCTGGCAAGGGCAAATGGAAAATGCAAGGTTTCCGGACACTTTAAGGCAGGTCAGGAAGGTGCTGGTATTTACCGGGTAATCCATACGACGGGAGATCTGATTCTGGATGAGCAGGAGGAAACAGAGAACGGAATCCGTTTAAGCGGTCAGATAAAGCTGCGGATTCTGTATGAAGACAGTAATGAGGATAAGCGGTTCGGAGTGATCCGCGGGGAAGTTCCGTTTGAGTATCTTTTAGAGGCAGAAGGAATGATGCCGGGAACGATCAGTTTCGTGCAGCCACAGATGGAGCAGATTGCCGTATCGGTGATTGATACGGACGAAGTGGATGTAAAATGTGTGATTTTATTCCGCGGGGATCTTTTTGCGGCCTGGGAGGAACAGGTGGCAGAGCAGATCACACTTTCTCCACTTGATTTGGAGAAGCAGTCGGCGCTTCCGGGAATCGCGGTCTACCGGATGAAGGACGGAGAGAGTCTGTGGGATATCGGAAAGCGGTATTATGTTTCGATCGAAACCCTGATGCAGACGAATAACCTGACCTCGCAGGAGGTCCGTCCGGGGGAGAAAATCCTGATTGTGAAATAGTGATTGAAAGAGTACCCCCTGATTTTATTAAAAGCTGAGAATGAAAGCAGCGGTTTCTTTTAAAGTAAATTAATTTGCTTAATTGCTTGATTTTTAGAATCAGGGGTTTACTTTTTGTTCCGGCTGGCCGATGATATAGATGAGATAAATATTATTATCATCATTTTGAAACCAGGGAGGGATTTTCAATGAGTGTAAATGGAATTACATCAGGATCGGAAGCATACAGCGCGTATGCAGCTGCTTCTGCCAAATCAGCAACCGCAACAACGACAGACACAGAAAAGAAAACAAATACAACAACCGATGCCGGTGCCATATATGAGCCTTCTAAGGAGACCGCAGCAGCTTCTACGAAAAAGACCTACAAGCCGGATACTGCAACCATCGCAAAGATGAAAGCAGATGCCGATGCCAGAACCGAACAGCTTCGCAGTCTTGTAGAAAAGATGATGACCAAGCAGGGAGAGACCTATGGTAAGGCTAATGACATCTGGAGTGTATTGTCCAGTGGCAACTTCACCGTAGATGCTGCTACTAAAGCACAGGCACAGGCCGATATTGCGGAAGATGGTTATTGGGGCGTTTCCCAGACATCCAGCCGTATCCTTGATTTTGCGACTGCTTTAACAGGTGGTGATCCGGGCAAGATCGAAGAGATGCGTAATGCATTCAAGAAAGGTTACGAACAGGCTGAGAAGACCTGGGGCGGTAAGCTTCCGGAGATTTCCCAGAAGACCTATGATGCTGTTATGGAAGGTTTTGACAAGCTGGCTAAGGAAGCAGGACTTGATACTGCTAACTAAATGACAGGATGCAGAGGTTAGTTTGAATAGGTAGTGAATTAGAAGAAACCGGCTTTTCGTATATGGATTTTTATCTATATATGGAGGGTCGGTTTTGGGTTAGAAAATTTACAAATACCATATACAGTGCTTGACATGGTATGGTACAATATGATTAAGAACAGTAAAGTTGTAAATAATATTCTGATAAATCGTGACAGGAGGTGGAATGAATGGCAACATCAACGTTTAGTAAGCAGTTTGCAGTAAATCAGGAAAAAGCAACAGAATTTGTAAACGCGATGTCTCAGGCAGTGACTCCCACATTGCATCAAAGCTTTCACACTAATGCAGTTCATCTATCGCAGGAAGAAGAATTACGACAGAGATTGTCGAGGGCATTAAATAAATAGTGATAAATTATAAAGTAATACCATTGGGAGAAATACTTAATAAAGAGTATGATGTACAATTAATTGAACAGGCTTTTAAAGAGTTCTCTTGTCAACGTGAAACTGACTTAGAGAACTTTTTAATACAGAAAGCAATTCCATATGAAAAAACAAATTATGGAAAAACCCATTTGATTATTGATGAAGATAAGCTTAAGAACGAAGGAAAGTTTGTTGTTGCAGCATACTTCACAATAGCACAGAATTCGATCGATATTTCACAATTATCTGGTAAGAAAAAACGTAAAATGCTTGGAGCATATCCCGGGCGAGATTCTCTTAATTCAATTCCCTCATATTTAATTGGACAATTAGGAAGATGTGATGCTTACTCCGGAAAGGAGTTAAGTGGGCAGCAGATTTTAGATGAATGCTATCATGCAATCAGTATTGCAGCTAGAGTGGTGGGTGGCAATCTGCTCATTGTAGAATGTCGGGAATGTATGTATGATAAATTTTATGAGAAAAAAGGATTTAAAAAGCTTTATGATGAATTAAGTGATGAGGGATTATATACACTTTATCAGAAAATTAATTTTGAAGATTATTGGAACAGATTTGAGACGTAAATGAAAGCAATGAAACGACCGGCATATTGACGAACCCTTCATCATTGTATATAATTAAGTACATCCTTGTATACACAATACAGAAAGAAGAACAAGCATGAAACAGATCATCAGGAAGGCCTATGCCAAGATCAATCTGGGACTGGATGTGGTACGCAGACGCCCGGATGGATACCATGAAGTAAAAATGATTATGCAGACCATTTCGCTGCATGATGAATTACGTTTTGGAGAAACCGGAGGAAAAGAAATTATTCTTGTATCGAACGACAATCCGCTTCTGCCGGAGGATGCGAAGGATAATCTCATTTATAAGGCAGCAGAGTGTATCCGCAGAGAATATGGAATTGACCGTGGGGTAAAGATTACCCTGCAGAAAAATATTCCGATTGCAGCCGGAATGGCAGGTGGAAGTACCGATGCGGCAGCCGTTTTTCATGGATTGAATGAGCTCTGGCAGCTTTCCATGAGCAGGGAGAAGATGCAGGAGCTTTCTGTAAAGTTGGGCGCAGATATTCCCTACTGCATCATGGGCGGAACGGCACTTTCGGAAGGGATCGGAGAGATTCTGACACCGCTTCCGGCACCGCCCCATGCCTATATTCTGATTGCCAAGCCGGATATCAGCGTTTCCACGAAGTTTGTTTATGAAAATCTTCATGCGGATACCCTGCAGAAGCATCCGGATATTGACGGTATGGTAGAGGCGATCCGGAACGGAGATCTCCACGGAATTACCGCCCGTATGGAAAACGTACTGGAAACCGTTACCGAAAAGACCTATCCTGTCATTTCGGAGCTTAAGGAGAAGATGCGTGAAGAAGGAGCTCTCAATGCTTTGATGAGTGGATCCGGGCCGACGGTATTTGGAATCTTTGAGGAAGAGGATAAGGCACAGAAGGCAGCAGACAGGATCCGTGAGTTAAAATTGAGTAATCAGATCTATGTGACAACATTTGTAAACGTATCATTATAGTAACTGTTTGGAATTATAATTAGGAATTGTAACCCATTGACCTGTGTTTTTTAAGGAAAGGATGTAACAGGACAACCTATGGAGAGCCAGTTTGACATTGATATGAATGAATTTCTACCCCTGCGGGAAGTAGTGTTTAACACCCTGCGTAAGGCAATTCTTACAGGTCAGCTGAAGCCGGGAGACCGGCTGATGGAAGTGCATCTTGCAAATAAGCTGGGAGTAAGCCGGACTCCGATTCGTGAAGCGATTCATAAGCTTGAGCAGGAAGGGCTTGTGACGATGGTGCCGCGCCGTGGCGCAGAGGTGGCGAAGATCACGGAGCGAAGTTTGCAGGATGTATTGGAAGTGCGGCGTGCCCTGGATGTTTTAAGTGTGGAGCTTGCCTGTGAACGGATTTCGGAAGAGGAGCTTGAACACTTAAAAAAGGCCTGCCATCAGTTTGAAGAAGCAACGCACAGCAAGGACACAACAGCAATTGCGAAGGCTGACGTGGCATATCACGATATCATTGTGCGGGCAACCGGAAATCAACGCCTGCAGCAGTTAGTCAATCATCTTGCAGAGCAAATGTACCGTTACCGTTTCGTTTATCTTAAGGATATCAGCCAGCATGAGAAGCTGGTAGAGGAGCATCGGGAAATTCTGGAATGTATCCTGCAGCGGGATAAAAAGAAGGCATCGGAAGCGGCAAAGAAGCATATTGATAATCAGGAGAATTCGATTATCCGGCAGATCCGTCTGGAAAATCAGAGTATTCTTGTTTAAAACCCCCGGGGCTTTTATGTTTAAAGAACAAAGAAGCCGGTTATACTCCTTACTGTGGCAAATGATCTGGTGTGGCTGTATGAACAGCTATCCATTTGCCGTGAAAGGGGAGAATATATGACAGACCGGTTGATGGAACAACAGAGTGTTCCAATGAAAATAGAGCAGAAGGAAAGCAGAAACATTCGAAAGGGATGTGCCGGGAGAAGGATAATTGAGGCAGCCATCCTGCTTGCAGGAATGGTGAGCTTCTGGGGATTCCTTTATCCGGAGCTATCCCTGACAGAGGATGCACAGGTGAAGAGTTATATTGCCATGCATATAAAAGAGTGGACAGTGGCAGCATCCTTCTTAAATTCAGGAGGTCTTTGATGACAAACAAAAATGCACCCATCGGAGTGTTTGATTCCGGTGTGGGCGGACTTACGGTGATGAAGGAAATCATGCACCAGATTCCCAATGAAAAGATTATTTATTTTGGAGATACAGCAAGAGTTCCATATGGAAATAAATCAAAAGATACCGTACTGCGGTTTTCAAGGCAGATCGTGCGGTTTTTAAAAACACAGGAAGTAAAAGCAATCGTAATCGCCTGCAATACGGCAAGTGCCTATGCCCTTCCGGACATTGAAAAAGAAATTGATATCCCGATCATCGGGGTGGTACGTCCGGGCGCAAAGGTGGCCGCACAGGTGACTCAGAATGGAAAGGTTGGCGTCATTGCGACGGAAGGAACGATCAACAGTCACATTTACGCCGATTACATAAAGAAAATCAATGCACAGGCGACCGTGATCGGAAAGGCCTGTCCGTTATTTGTACCGCTTGCAGAGGAAGGTCTGTGGGAGGATCCGGTCACGGATGAAATTGCCAGAAGATATCTGGCAGAGCTCATTGATATCGGAATTGATACCCTGATTCTTGGCTGTACGCATTATCCGCTGATCCGTAATACGATTGGCAGAATCATGGGTGATCGGGTAACACTTGTAAATCCGGCGTATGAGACGGCGAGGGAGTTAAAGGAGCTTTTGCAGGAAAAGGATCTTTTAAATGACGAAACCCACCGGCTGGGAGAGGAGCAGTACCGGTTCTTTGTCAGCGATGGTGCAGAGAAATTTAAGATATTTGCCAATTCCATTATCAAATATGGAATTCTGTCGGCAAAGGTGGTTCCGATTGAGGATTATCAGGGGCAGTTTTGTGAATAGAGTTCTGAGCAGTTAAAGAAAATAAGGAAGAAAAGTAAAAATGGAAAAGGAAATTTTATTTTCATTAAAGGGGCTGCAGATGAGCCAGGAGGACCAGGAAGAGCTGGAAACTATCATGGCAGCGGAATATTATCTTCGTAATGACCATCATTATATTGTATATGATGAGGTTATGGAAGGCTTTGAAGAGGCGACAAAGAATATTTTCAAGTTTGACGGTTCGTGTCTTGAGGTAACCAAGCGGGGAGCAGTCAATGTACATATGCTGTTTGAAGAGCAGAAGAAGAATATGACGACTTATCATACGCCGTTTGGAGATATTCTGATCGGAATTGATACGGAAAAGATTGAAGTATCCGAGGAAGAGAACAAAATCCATGTTCATGTGGATTATTCGCTTGAAGCCAATTACCAGCATCTGGCGAACTGTAAGATTGATATGAAGATTTATCCCAAAAAGGAAGGAGCTAAGCTGTTTACTTAACAGGCTTAGCTCCAGCTTTTTCTTGTAATTTTTCGGTGGTACGTGCAAGCCATCCCTTTTTCTTTTTGGGAGTAACAACCGGCTTACCATGTAATCCCTTTACATCAGTGATGTAAATACCGCTGATTACGGCTTTGACTTCTTTCTTGACCGGAACAGAATCGAAGATCTTCTCTTCGCATACTAAAGACATGACCTGCGGTCCGACCTTTGCTTTCACAATGGGAAGCTTGGAAGAACGCATCAGCTTCGGTGCCTGTTCAATAACGGCCTGGGGAAGTCCGGAATCCTTGAGTTTCATGCGTTTCTTATCGATGATCAGCATGGAAACGGTCTGCTTCATGGCATCAATCTGCTGCTGCTGCTCGGCCTGACGCTTCTGGGCCTTCTTACCTAAGAAATAGAGCGCAACCACAGCAATAATTAAAACTGCCAGAATGACCAATAATACAATAGTAACTGTGTTCACGGGAAACCCTCCTTTATGCTAATCCAAAAAGGTTATGCAAAGAATATTTTAGCATTGTTTATTGAAATAGTCCAGTTTTTCCATTACAATATTAAATAAAATCAAAACGAATGTGAAAGGCAACAAAAATGGCAACGGCTTTGCAGATTTTGCATGATAGTATTTCCTTTATATTTTCGCATCTTCTGATCATCAATGTGCTTCTGAGTATTGTGGTGGTCTTTTTTCAGCGGCGAAATCCCAAATCCGTGTGGGCCTGGCTTCTGATCCTGTATTTCATTCCGGTGCTGGGATTTGTGTTTTACCTGCTGATTGGGGCAGATATGCACAAGAGGAAAATGTTCCGTACCAAGGAGATCGAAGACCGTCTGGCAAATGCGATCCGGCGTCAGGAGCTGATGATCCGAAGTCAGGAGCTGAAGCAAAAATATCCGGGTGTTACAGATTATTCGGATCTTGTGATGTATCATCTGCATACCACGAGTGCCATGCTGACCGATGACAATAACGTGGAATTTTTTGTGAATGGGGAGGATAAGTTTGCAGCCCTTAAGGAGGATATGCGGAATGCGAAGAAGTCCATTCATATCCAGTATTATATTATTAAGAACGATGAGCTGTTCCGGAGCATTGTGGAGATTTTGAAGGAAAAGGTAAAGGAGGGCGTTAAAGTACGCATTCTTTATGATTCCATGGGCTGCTGGAAGATGCGTAAGAAAATCTGGAAGCAGCTGGAAAAGGAAGGCATTCAGTGTACCGAGTTCTTTCCGGCCCTGGTTGGCAGGCTGCATCTTCGGATCAATTACCGGAATCACCGTAAGATCGTGGTAATCGATGACTGCATCGGATATGTGGGCGGCTTTAACATTGGTAAGGAATATATTGACAAGGATCCTAAATTCGGGCACTGGCGGGATACGCACATGCGGATTACCGGTTCAAGTGTGACAGCTTTGGAAGCCCGGTTTATTCTGGACTGGAACTTTGCAGACCGCAAGCGCCTTCTTTCCTATGAGGATTATATGGATAATCTCAAAATGGAACATACGGGCAGATCTCCCATTCAGATTATTACAAGCGGACCTGACTCCCATGATGAATATATCCGTAATACCTATGTGCGTATGATTCATAAGGCGCGTAAGAGCATTTATATCCAGACTCCGTATTTTATCCCGGATGAATCCATGATGACTGCACTGCAGATTGCCATTCATTCCGGTGTGGAGGTAAATATTATGATTCCGTGTAAGCCGGATCATCCGTTTGTTTACTGGGCAACCTATTCCTATGTCGGCGAGCTTGTTTTAGAGGGTGCGAACTGCTATACCTATGAAAACGGATTTCTGCATGCAAAGGGCATCATTGTCGATGATATGGTGTTCTGCTATGGAACAGCCAACATGGATATCCGGTCGTTTGAGCTTGACTTTGAGGTCAATGCCATTGTCTATGATGAAGAGAAGGCAAAACAGATGGTGGAATTTTTCAGGCAGGATATAGAGCAGTCCAGGCTTCTTACCAAGAATAAATATCAGAGCCGCGGGCTTTTTATCCGGTTTAAGGAACAGGTCAGCCGGCTGCTGTCCCCATTGCTTTAAACCTTAAAATATGGTAAAGTTGACAGGATGGAACGAGGTACGAGTGAACAGTAATAAATTTTTTTGAGGAGTTGAGGAGAATGAAAAAGAACAGATTGATGGCACTTATGCTTACGGGAGCAATGCTGTTTTCCATGACAGCATGTGGAAAGGATCCCAGTGAGCTTGTATATTTAAAGGATTTTAAGCCGGACAAGTATGTTACGCTTGGAGATTATACCGGATTACCGACAACGATTGCAGCACCGGAGGTTACCGATGATGACATCGACACGGCGATTATGAATTCTGAGCTTAGTGATGACTGCAAGGTTCCGGTCGGGGATCGTGATGTGGTAGAGGTCGGAGATCTTGCGAACATTGACTTTGTAGGAACGATGGATGGAGAAGAATTTGAAGGGGGAAGCGGTGCAGGCTATGATCTGCTGATCGGTTCCGGTTCCTTTGTCCCCGGATTTGAAGAAGGGGTTGTAGATATGAAGGTCGGTGAAACGAAGGATATCGCTCTTACCTTCCCGGAGAATTATTATGAAGAGATGGCCGGTAAGGATGTGGTATTTGCAGTTACCGTAAATTCCATCAGCACCTATGACCGCGAGAAGGCCAGGGAAGAGCTGGAGCAGTCTGCCAAGGAGACTTATAACAGCCAGGTGGCAGCCGAGCTGATTGATACCCTTAAGCAGAGTTCAACCATTAAGGATGCACCGTCCGGAATGGTGGATCGTATGAATCAAACCCTGATCAGTAACGTGACTGCACAGGCCGGTGCCTATGGAATGGATGCCGGTGCTTTTGTAGCAGCAGTTTACGGTGGTACAGCCGATAACTATGAGGAAACACTGCGTACCTATTCTCAGGATGTGGCAAACCAGTATATGATTCTGGCAGCCATTGCAGAAAAGGAAAATATTACCGTGACCGATGAAGAGGTGACAGAGGATATCCGTGCTTCTCTCGGGGCAGACGCAACGGATGATGAAGTGGCATCCATGATGGAGTCCATTGATGAAGAGGCCTACAGGGAATATCTCTTAACCATGAAGGTGTGTGATTTCCTTGCGGAGAATGCAGTAACAGCAGAAGAATAATCGTTACAGTTCATGCAGCAGCCTGACACCTGTTGCCGGGCTGCGTAAGAACATGATTCAGGAGTGAACAGTAACGAATAATCAGATTTAGTGAAAGAATTTGATGCAGATGAAGAAAACAGCGAGACGCTTATTAGCAATAGTAATGTCATGTCTGATCATGTTTTTAGTGGTAGAACCGGTGTGTGCTGCCACTATTTCTGATTTGCAAAAGCAGCAGGAAGAAATTGAAAGACAGAAGCAGGAGGCCGAACAGAAGAAAAAGCAGGAACAGCAGAGGCTGAATGAGGCTTCCGGTAAAGTAAATAACATTCAGGGAAATGTAGATGCGGTCGGTGCGGAAATCGAAGAGGTGGACAATGAACTGGTGGAGGTATTGGCAAGCATTGATATGATTCAGGAGGAGCTTGCTGCCAAGGAGGAAGCCATTGAAGAAACAACGGCAGAATATGAGGCAGCCAGGGCAACCGAGAAGGCACAGTATGATGCCATGAAGGTCCGCATTAAGTATCTTTATGAAAAGGGAGATACGACCTATCTGCAGCTTTTGTTTGAAAGTCATAGTATTGGCGAAGCAATTAATAAAACCGAATATTTTGAGAAGCTATACGATTATGACCGTAAGCTTTTAGAAGAATATCAGCAGGCCAGACAGGAAGTTGAAGCACTAAAAGAGCAGCTGGAAAACGAAAAGGCAGAGCTGGAAGCACAGCAGCATGAGCTGGAGGAGGAACAGGAATCCCTGCAGGTGATCCTCGATCAGAAGCAGGCAGAGTATGACGATTATTCGTCCCAGCTTGCCAGGGCAAAGCAGGAAGCTGCCGTTTATATGGCAAATGTCCGGAAGCAGAATGATGAAATCAAGCGTCTGCAGAAGGAAAGTGATCAGAAGCAGTCCGAGATTGAGGCTGCAAAGAAAGCAGAGGAAGAAGCGCGAAAAGCACAGGAGGAAGCACTGCGGCGTCAGGCGCAGCAGGAGGCTTCGGAAAGCTCCTCAGGCAGTAGTTCATCCGGTAGTTCTTCGGGAAGTTCTTCAGGAAATTATGCATCTGCCGGCAGCTATAGTGGTTCAGGAAGCAAGGGTCAGCAGATTGCCAATTATGCGTGTCAGTTTATCGGCAATCCTTATGTGCCGGGAGGAACCAGTCTGACGGAGGGTGCTGACTGCTCCGGATTCGTGTGGCGGGTATATAAGGACTTTGGATACAGCGTTCCGAGAACCTCAGGGTCGCTTCGAAATGCAGGAACCGAGGTTTCGTATGCCAATGCACAGCCGGGAGATATTATGTGCTATGCAGGACATGTTGGAATATATATTGGAAACGGACAGATTGTACATGCAAGTACCCAGCGTACCGGGATTAAAATTACCGCAGCGACCTATCGTGAGATTCTGGCCGTGAGAAGAATCGTGTAAGGCAGACTGCCAGGTATAAGTACCGACCATGCCCGCATGAGGAGGTACTTATATTTGGCAGTCAGGAAACATGAGAAAGGAGCGATTTTCAAAGAAAATCAGCGGATTTCGAATGCTTTCAGGATTGCGGGAGTACGAAGTACGGAGCAATCCGTACCTTACACAAGTACAAGAGTAATAAGTACAAGAATAATAGATATGAGAAAGAAAGGCAGGAGACAGCAATGTCAGATTTTGACAGAAAGGATTGGGATCAGGACAGCAAAGGTCCTGAAAATATAGAATCAAACCGGAAGGAACAGGATCCGGACCGTTACAAAGAAGTAACGGATGCAGAAAAAACGATTGTGGCAGAAAAGGAGGATGCTTCTTCTGTAACCGAAACAGAGGCAGAAGACGCTTCTGACTCAAACGACACGGAAGATGTGAAGAAGAAAAGCGAATATGAGGATGTCTGCTTTATCTGCCGCCGTCCGGAGAGCAAGGCGGGCAAGATGTTCAAGCTCCCGAATCATATTACGGTGTGTAGTGATTGTATGCACAAGACCATGGATACAGTCAGCCAGTTTGACTATATGGGAATGCTGAATAATCCTTCCATGATGGACGATCTGAACAAGTCCATGGGACAGGGGTTCCCCAATATCCGCTTTGTCAATATCAATGATTTGCAGGGCGAGGGAGGAATTCCGAATAAGCAGAGGCTCAAAAAGAAGAAGCCGAAGAATGGGGAAGAGCCGGTACTGGATATTCATAAGATTCCGGCACCGCACCAGATCAAGGCGAGTCTGGATGAATACGTGATCGGACAGGAGCATGCAAAGAAGGTGATTTCCGTAGCAGTTTATAATCATTATAAACGTGTAGCTACCGGAACGATGGATGACATTGAGATCGAGAAGTCCAATATGCTGATGATCGGACCTACCGGTTCCGGTAAAACCTATCTGGTAAAGACGCTGGCCCGTCTTCTGGACGTGCCGCTTGCGCTTGCTGATGCGACCTCTTTAACCGAAGCCGGATACATTGGTGATGATATTGAAAGTGTGATCAGTAAGCTTCTGGCTGCCGCAGATAATGATGTGGAAAGAGCAGAACGCGGAATTGTCTTTATTGATGAAATTGATAAGATTGCCAAGAAGAAAAATACGAACAGCCGTGATGTGAGCGGGGAAAGTGTACAGCAGGGGATGCTGCGTCTCTTAGAGGGTGCTGATGTGGAAGTGCCGGTTGGAGCAAACAGCAAGAATGCGATGGTTCCGCTTGCTACGATTAATACACGGAATATCCTCTTCATCTGTGGAGGTGCATTCCCGGATCTGGAAGAAATCATCAAGCAGCGTCTGACGAAGCAGACCTCCATTGGTTTCAATGCGGAATTAAAGGATCGGTTTGATAACGACAGGGATCTGTTATCCCGGGTGACAGTCGAGGATCTGAAAAAATTCGGTATGATTCCGGAGTTCCTTGGACGTCTGCCAGTGATCTATACATTGAAGGCGCTTGACCGGGATATGCTTGTGAAGATCCTGATGGAGCCGAAGAATGCGATCCTAAAGCAGTATCAGAAGCTCCTGGAGCTGGATGAGGTGCAGCTTAAGTTTGATCAGGAAGCACTGGAAGCTATCGCGGACAAGGCAATGGAGCGCGATACCGGAGCTCGGGCGCTGCGTGCAATCATCGAAGAGTTTATGCTGGATATTATGTATGAAATTCCGAAGGATGATAATATTGGAACCGTTACCATTACGCGGGAATACATTGAAGGAACGGGAGGACCCAGGATTGAAATCCGGAATCAGGCAGAGCTTCCCATGCATATGATAGAAGAAAAGCCTCAGGAATAAGAAATGACCAATCGCGAGAAAATCATATCCAATGATTTTTACGATGTTGTAGCCGATTATGTGTTACTGGAAGAATTACGGGCGAGTGCTCCTGCCTATGTCTACCAGCCGGTGGGCGGAGAAATTGGAATTGCCTATATTGAGCGGAATAAATTTCCGCCCTTGAGCGTCGGAGGGATGTATCCTTATGAGTCGATACCAAAGCTGTATGGACTGATGCAGGATACGTTTGATCCGGCGCCTTTGCTTGTAAGCGGAATTACTGCAGTTTCCCGTCCACCGCTTAGTCTGACCGGAAGAGGTGTTGTGGTGGGATTTTTGGATACCGGGATTGACTATCAGAATCCGGTCTTTTTAAACGAAGACGGTGGCACGCGCCTTTTGGGAATCTGGGATCAGACGATACAGGAGGGAGAGCCGCCTGCCGGAATTTATTATGGAACGGAGTACCGGAGGGATGTTATCAATGCCGCCCTGCAAAGCGAAGATCCCCTAAGTATTGTACCGAGTGTGGATGAAAACGGACACGGAACTGCGCTTGCCAGTGTGGCAGCCGGGAGCCTTTTAAATGAAGGCTTAAGCTTTGCTTCGGGAGCTGCGGATGCCGATCTTGTCATGGTAAAACTCCGGCAGGCAAAGCCTTATTTAAAGGAATTCTATGGAGTATCGCAGGAAACGGAGTGCTATGCGGAAAGCGATCTGCTGGTAGCAATCCGTTATCTGGAAAGCTATGCGATTTCCCTGTACCGGCCGCTCATTATCTGTATGGGAATGGGAACCTCCATGGGAGACCATGAGGGACATTCAGTGCTTGCTGACTACTTAAGCAGTATTGCACTGCGCAGAAGCCGCTGCGTGATCTGCTGTGCCGGAAACGAGGGAAATGCTGCGCATCACTATGAGGGAGGCTCACGTGCAGGGCAGACGGAATCTGTAGAGATCCGCGTCGATGAGCGGGAAAACGGTTTTACCATGGAGCTTTGGGGAAAGATTCCGAACCGGCATGCCATTACCATCCGCACGCCGGGAGGGGAGGTGACACCGCAGGTGGATTTCCGGGAGCGGGATGTACGGGAGTTTTCATTTGTCTACGAAAGCACAAAAGTACAGGTGGGACACATTCTGGTGGAGCAGCGCTCCGGTGAGGAGCTGATCTTTTTCCGGTTCCTTGATCCGGCACCCGGTGTATTTACCATTTATGTGACGGCGATGGGAACGGGAAGTCAGGAGAATCAGGACAGCTTTCACATGTGGCTGCCGTTAAAGGAATTCCTGCGTGGAGAAACGTATTTCCTTCGTCCGTCACCCTATACAACGATTCTGGAACCGGGAAATGCAAGGGAGATCATTACGGTGAGTGCTTACGATGACCGGAACGGGAGCTTTTATATTTCTTCGGGAAGAGGATATACGAGGCAGGGACTGATCAAACCGGACTTTGCAGCTCCCGGTGTATCGATCAGCACAGCCCTTGGCAAAGGAACGGGAACCAGCCTGTCTGCAGCAATTTCGGCAGGCGCAGCTGCACAGTTCCTTCAATGGGCCATCGTTGAAGAAAACCAGCCCTGGGTCGGAAACCGGGAAATCCGCAACTATCTGATTCGCGGAGCAAGGCGTCAGAGCGTAAGCGAAGCCACCTACCGGATTTATCCAAACAAGGAGGAGGGCTTCGGAAAGCTCAGTATTTCGGGAACCTTTGATATTCTGGCCGGAACAGATTGATTCTGTAGGAAGTAAATGTGACACAACAGAAAAATAATATGACGGAACAAAGATAATATAACAGAAAAAGACATAATAACACCCCAATAACACAACAGAGCAATATTTGATTAACAGACGGTCGGGATTGCAAAGAAAAATCACCTGCATACCTCTATACTGTTGAGTAGAAGACAGTAACGCTTTTTGAATGGTTATGGAAATGGAACCGTAAGGGAGGTTAGTCAGGGGGACGGGCAATGAGCAAATTACAATTACCGCGATTGATCAGCAATCATATGGTCTTACAGAGAAACAAAGAAATTCATATATGGGGACGGGATCTTCCGGGACACCGTGTCATGGTTTCCTTCCGGGGGGAGGAGGCTGTAGTGCAAACGGATGAGAAGGGAAATTTTTCACTCTTTCTGCAGAAGCAGGAGGCGGGGGGACCGTTCAGTATGCTGTTCCGGGATGACCTTGGAAATGAAGAGGTTGTTGGCGATGTGTACGTTGGCGAGGTCTGGTTCTGTTCCGGGCAGTCCAATATGGAGCTTCCCATGAACCGGGTTAAGGACCGGTTCCCTGAGGATGTGGCAGATTGTAAAAATACACAGATCCGCACCTTTAAGATCCGGGAAAACGGTGTGTTTACCGCTCCTTTAGCAGAGCCAGAAAGCGGAGAGTGGAAGAGTGTACAGCCGGAGACAATTCTGGATTTTTCAGCAGCCGGGTATTATTTTGCCAAAGCTCTGCAGGAGCTTTTAAAGGTTCCGGTAGGATTTATTGATGCAAGCCTTGGAGGATCCCTGATTGAATCCTGGATGAGCCGTGAGATGCTGCATGGAATGACCGCAGAGCTTGCACTTGCAGAAAAGTACAGTGATGCAGCGTTTGTGAAGGGACAGCTCCTTAAGAATGAACAGCAGAGCAATGCATGGCATGCCCGTCTCGATGCAGCGGATCAGGGACTTAAACAGCATTGGGAGAAGGAGTGCTATAATAACGAAAACTGGGGAATGGTAACGGTTCCATTCCGGTTTGATGAGGTAGGGGAATTAAAGGGATTTATTGGAAGTGTGTGGCTGAAGCGGAACTTTACTGTGCCCCAAGAGATGGCAGGAAAACCCGCAAAGCTGTGGCTTGGAACGATTGTGGACAGTGATGTGGCATATGTGAACGGTGAGCAGGTGGGAATTACCTACTATCAGTATCCACCTCGGAAATACGAGATTCCGGAAGGACTGCTGCGGGAAGGAACGAACACCATTTTGCTGCGTGTCATCAGTGAAAAGGCACAGGGACGGTTTACGGAAGGAAAGAAGTATGCCATTTTTAATGAGCAGGGAGAAATACCGTTAGACGGAACGTGGAGTTACTGCATCGGGGCTGGCTGTGAGCATGTGCCGGAGACGGATTTTGTGAACTGGAAGCCGACCGGACTTTACAATGGAATGACGGCACCCTGCCACAAGTATACGATTGCCGGAGTGAACTGGTATCAGGGCGAAAGCAATACGCACCATCCGGACAATTATCTGGATCTGCTCCGGCGCATGATCGAGGGGTATCGTAAGGAATGGAATGATCCGAAACTACCGTTTCAGATCGTGGAGCTTCCCAATCTCATGGTGGATATGGAGGGCGCAGAAGAGGGGTGGAGAGTACTTCGGGAATTGCAACGCCGTTCCGCAGTAATTCCGGATGTGGATGTTGCAGTAACCATAGACCTTGGCGAGGACAATGACCTGCATCCGCAGAATAAGAAGGATCTCGGAAAGCGTCTGGCACTGCTTGCCGCTGCGAGACTTGGCATTCCGGTGGAAAGTAAAGGACCGGAGGTAACGGAGATTACCGTGGCTTCAGATGAAGCGAATAACCTCCGGACGATCCGGTTAACATGCAGCCATGCGGAAGGACTGCATGCCTCGTCCGAAGACAAGGGAAAGGAAATTCTGGATTTTGAAGTGGTAAATGATAACGGAGAGGTTCTGCAGCCCAAAACACAGATTAAAGGGCAGGAAATTGTACTTACGATCCCGGACAAGGAAACGGAAGTGAAGCTTATCCGCTACTGCTACCGGACTTCCAATATCGGGGCACTGGTTTATAACCAGGCCGGCCTGCCGATGAGCCCTTTTGTAAGGAGGGTATATGAAGAGACTGTTTAACGGAGGATGGAGCTTCTGGTGCGGAGAGCCGGATTTAGATGTGTCAGAGGCAGGGAAGCATCTTACAGAGTTTCAGAAAGTGGATCTGCCGCATGACTGGCTGATTTCAGATGCAAAGAACCTGTACCGGGACGGCTGTGGATTTTACCGGAAAATTTTTTCGATGCAGCCAAAGGAAAACAAACGATATTCCCTGATTTTTGAAGGGGTGTATATGGATACCACCATCTGGGTAAATGAGCAGCAGGCAGGAGAGTGGAAGTATGGCTATTCCACCTTTGAAATCGACCTGACGCCATTTGTAAAGGCGGGGGAGAATGAGATTCTTGTTTCTGTGAATTTCCGTTCTCCTAACAGCCGCTGGTATTCCGGTGCCGGGATTTACCGGGATGTATGGTTTAAGGAAACGACAAAGACCTATATCCGGGAAAACGGGGTTTATATCCATACGGAAGCCTGTGGGGAAAAGGAGGGGAAGGAACCGGACTTTTTACTCTATGCGGATACGGAGATTGTGGGAGATGCCTGGGACGAGGTGCGTCATACCTTATACGCGAAAAGAGAAGCCCCACCGGAGATTGAGCTTCCCTTCGAACTGCTGCTGGGAGATGAGATGGAACTGGTAGAGGAAGCTTCACCAGAAGAAACCTATGCAGGTTCAGAGAGGGCAGATTTCTGTCTCTCTGAAACAATTATTTTTCATAATACAAATAAGAATACCAATATTTACCGTGTGAAATCTCCCAGATGTTGGGATGTGGAGCATCCCCATCTTTATATTCTGAAAACCGGACTCTGGAAGGACGGAGAAATAATTCAGGAAGAGTACAGCCAGATCGGGTTCCGGAGCATTGCGTTTGATCCGGAGCAGGGCTTTCTTTTAAACGGACGGAGGGTGAAGCTGAACGGTGTCTGTGAGCATCATGATCTGGGTGCACTGGGAGCTGCCTTTCACCGGGCGGCCATGGCAAGGAAATTTCGTATCTTAAAAGAAATGGGAGTGAATGCACTGCGTGGTACGCACAACATGACAGCGCCCGCCGTAGTGGAGCTGGCAGATCAGATGGGAATCCTGATGATTTCAGAAGCCTTTGATATGTGGGAAAGGTCGAAAACTACTTATGATTATGCACGGTTTTTCAAGGAATGGAGCGAACGTGATGTGGAAAGCTGGGTGATGCGTGACCGGAATCATCCATGTATTATCATGTTCAGTATTGGAAATGAAATTTATGATACCCATGTGGATGCACATGGACGAGAGATTACGGTAAGGCTGCGTGACCTCGTGAAGAAGTATGATTACCGCAGGAATGCAGGTATTACGATCGGTTCCAATTATATGCCGTGGGAAAACGCGCAGCTCTGTGCAGACGAAGTGAAGCTTGCCGGTTATAATTATGGAGAAAAGTATTACGAAGAGCATCATAAGGCACACCCGGACTGGGTGATCTACGGAAGTGAGACGTCATCGATTGTACAGAGCCGCGGAATTTATCATTTCCCATTAAGGGCAAGTATTCTGACTGAGGATGACGAACAGTGTTCGAGCCTGGGGAACAGCCCGACCAGCTGGGGGGCAAAGTCCATGGAGCGATGTGTCTGCGAAGACCGGGATATGGATTTTTCCATGGGACAGTTCCTGTGGACCGGGTTTGATTACATCGGGGAGCCGACACCGTATCATACGAAGAATTCCTACTTCGGACAGGTGGACACGGCCGGATTCCCGAAGGATGCTTATTATGTCTGGCAGTCGGCATGGACCGATTACCGGAAAGCACCGATGATTCATATTTTTCCATACTGGGATTTTAATGAAGGACAAAGCATCGATATACGGGTCTGTTCCAATGCGCCCTTCGTAGAGCTGTTTTGCAATGGAAAGAGCTGCGGCAGGCAGCAGTTAACGCATGAAAAGGGAAGCGGTCATCATATCATTGCAGATTATTCGCTGCCCTATGAAAAGGGCGTGTTATATGCCGTTGCCTATGACGAAGAGGGAAATGTGACAGCACGCGAAACGAAAGCTTCTTTTGGCAATTCTGCGGAGATTGTGCTACGGGCATCAGGAAGAGCTGCGGTGGCCAATGGCAGGGATCTTTTCTTTGTGGAAATCGGAACGTGGGATGAGAAGGGAAATCCGGTGGAGAATGCAGTAGACCGTGTGACGGTGCAGGTCGAAGGGGCAGGACACCTTGTGGGACTGGATAACGGAGACAGTACCGATGAGGACAGCTACAAAGGAAACAGCCGCCGGCTGTTCAGCGGAAAGCTTCTTGCCATCATTGAGACCGGAATGATACCGGGAGCTGTCCGGATCAGGGTATCCGGAAAGGGCTTAAAGAGTGCAGAGCTTGTTTGTGAAGCTGTGGAGATTGATCAGATGCTGACCTTTATGAAGGGAGAGAAGGCACAGCGCATTTATCATAATTTCTGGCAGGATTTATGCGAAGAAACCTATGCCCCGGGATCGACAGAACTGATAGAAGATCACGAAGAAAGACAGAGAGAAAGACAAGAGGACGAACAAAAACAGAGCCAGAAAGAAAGACTGGATGAGAAACAGGAAGAGATCCCGGTTCGAAAGATCACCTTATGTTCTCCGATGGGACAGAAGCTTTCGAAGGAACAGCCGTATCTTACCGTGGAAGCAGAGGTTGAGCCGAAGGAAGCCACGGACCGTCAGTTGATGTTCCGCGTGGTAGATGAGCATGGTGTGGATTCCAATCTCGTTAGGCTCCTGGTGCAGGGGCATACCGCGCAGCTTCATGCAATGGGAGATGGCAGTTTTTACCTGCGGTGTATGTCACGCAGCGGCACAGACAGAATCCGCGTGATCAGCCAGTTGGAATTTACGGTAGAGAGTATGGGACAGGCATACCGGAGTCCTTATGAGCTGATTTCGGGAAGCCTGTACACCTCGTATCAGGGAGAGGTCAGCAACGGAAACGAACGCGGCGTAGCAACGGCAAGGGATGGAGAAACTGTGGTAACATTTGGAAATATTGATTTCGGACCGGTGGGATCCGATGAAATTACGATGCCGATTTTTGCACTGACAAGTGAAGAATATCCCATCCGGATCTATGAAGGAGTTCCGGGAGAAGAGGGCTGTCAATTGCTTGCAGATGTGGTCTATCAGAAGCCGTCCATCTGGAACACCTATCAGGAAGAAACCTATTCTCTGGCAAAACGGGTTACCGGTATCAATACGATCAGCGTAGCCGTTCATCAGAAGATCCATCTGAAGGGCTTTGTGTTTAAAAAGCTGCAAAAGGCATGGCTGTCTTTGAATGCAGCAGAAGCGGATTCAGTTTACGGGGATACCTTTACGAAGGAAGAACGTGCAATTACCGGAATTGGAAACAATGTGACGATTACTTATACGGAAATGGATTTTGGAGAAGAAGGAACCGCAGGCATCCGGATCTGCGGACGGGCGCCTGAAAGCAGCAACAGTCTGCATATCCTGTTTTTACAGGGAGAGGAAGAAAGTAAGCAGCTTGTGGAGTTCCCAATGTGTGGGGAGTATATAGAGAAAGAGTTCTCCTTAACACCCGTAAAGGGCAAATGGGATGTCAGCTTCGTGTTCCTTCCGGGAAGCTGCTTCGATCTTCAAAGTGTTCAATTCCTGTCTGGCGGAGCGGCAAATTAGGATTCTCCATGGGGAGCGTCAGGCTTAGAGCCTGGACGGTTCAGTTTTTTATATTCAGACGGTGTACAGTTTTTGGAAGATTTAAAAATACGGTTAAAGGTAGAGAGGCTGTTGAATCCCGAACGCATGGAAATCTCTGTAATGGACAGATCCGGTTCAATCAGCAGCTTTTCTGCGTAAGCAATACGCTTCTGGATGATGTAGTCATAGCAGGAGGTGTTCGTGAACTGCTTAAAGAGCCGGGCAAAATGAAACTTGGAAAAGCCGGCAAGTGAAGCCAGTTCGTCCACAGTGATGTTTTCGGTGCAGTGCTCGGTAATATAATTGCAGACGTTCATGAATTTATCCACATATTCGTGCTGCTTGCTTGAGGTAATGCCGGAAAACATTTCCTGGGGATTGATGTTGGCGCGTCCAAGCGTTACGAAAAAGCGGATCATCATAGAATAGATGGCAGCCTCCGCATAGGGCTCTGAGTAGTCGTATTCGCGGCTGATTTCTTCCAGATAAAACCGCAGTTTCCCATTCAGATCGCCATAATCACGACGCACCAGCAGAAACGGATGGATGGTCTGCAACAGGGAGTCCATGCCCTTGACATTACAGATCAGGCTGTAGTCGAAAAGAAGAATCAGGCGTTCCCCTGTTTCCGGTGCTCTCAGCTCATGGAGCGTGCCGGGGGCAGTAATCCAGATGTCTCCCTCATTCAGGATATGAGGCTTGCCGTCAATGACAACCGTATATTCATTTTCAAAAGGCATAATAACTTCAAGCGAGGTATGCCAGTGAAGCGGGTAATCCTCGTATTCCCGGTTGTGCCACAGACGGATTCCCTGTAAGTCTTTATAGGTAACAGTTTCGTGTGTTCCATTTAAGATTGCGATCATATCAGCTTCTCCCATAGGCAGGTTTGTACAATCAGTTAAGATAAGAATACGATAATTCCGAAGATGAGTCAACACAGTTGGAAACACAGCTCCGGCGAAATAGCAATATCTGACCATAACTACGCAAGAAATATAATGCACATAAGGGGCTCATGCCCTATACTTGGAGCATAAGCAAAAAGAAAGCTGTATGGCAGCAGACAGATAGAAAATACAAGGAGAAAGCTTATGGAATTAGTTAGAAATGAAGAAAAGCGTGCGGAATATACGAAGCGTGCGAAAGAACTTGTGTCGAAGATGACGCTGGAAGAAAAAGTGCAACAGACACTTTATCAGGCACCTGCAATTGAACGTCTTGGAATCAAGGCATACAACTGGTGGAATGAAGCGCTTCACGGTGTGGCAAGAGCCGGAGCAGCTACCGTATTTCCACAGGCGATCGGACTTGCCGCTACGTTCGATGAGGATCTGGCAGAGGAAGTGGCAGAAGCAGTATCCACAGAGGGACGTGCCAAATTCAACATGCAGCAGGAATATGATGATACGGATATTTATAAGGGACTGACCTTCTGGTCACCTAATGTCAATATTTTCCGTGATCCCAGATGGGGACGCGGACATGAAACCTTCGGAGAGGATCCCTATCTGACCTCCCGTATGGGCGTGCGTTATGTCGAAGGACTTCAGGGACATGATGAAAAATACTTAAAGGCAGCAGCCTGTGCCAAGCATTTCGCGGTACACAGTGGACCGGAGGATCTGCGCCACCATTTTAATGCCGTGGCAACAAAGCAGGATATGTATGAAACCTACCTTCCGGCTTTCAAGACCTGTGTGCAGGAAGGAAAGGTAGAGGCCGTGATGGGCGCCTATAACCGTACGAATGGCGAGCCCTGCTGCGGAAGCAAGACGTTATTGCAGGATATTTTAAGAAAAGAATGGGGCTTTGAGGGGCACGTGGTATCCGACTGCTGGGCAATCAAGGATTTCCATGAAGGACATATGGTAACGGACACCCCGTTAGAGTCCGCTGCCCTGGCCATGAACAATGGCTGTGACTTAAACTGTGGTACATTATTTGCCTATTTAAAGGAAGCAGTGGAAAAGGGAATGGTGAAGGAAGAACGTCTCAATGAGGCGCTGGTTCACCTGTTTACCACCCGTATGATGCTGGGGGTCTTTGATCAGAAGGGGGAGAATCCTTATGATCAGATTTCCTATGAGATGGTGGATTCCAAGCCGATGCAGGAGTTGAATCTCAAGGCTTCCGAAAAGTGCATCACGCTTTTAAAGAACGAGAACCATATGCTTCCGTTAGATAAGTCAAAGATCAAAACCATCGGTGTGATCGGACCGAATGCCAACAGCCGTGCGGCACTGGTTGGAAACTATGAAGGAACTGCATCCCGGTATTACACAATTTCTGAAGGAATTCAGGAGTATGTTGGCGACGAGGTGCGTGTGCTCGTATCCGATGGCTGTCATTTATATAAAGAAGGAATGAGCAATTTAAGTCAGGGAAAGGATCGTCATTCCGAAGTACGCGGCATTTGTGCAGCAAGTGATGTTGTCGTAATGTGCCTTGGACTTGATGCAACCCTGGAAGGAGAAGAGGGCGATACCGGTAACCAGTACGGAAGCGGAGATAAGCGTGACCTGGAGCTTCCGGGCTTACAGCTTGAAATCCTGAAGATGGCGTACGAAAGCGGTAAACCGGTCGTGCTTGTGGTGCTTTCCGGAAGCGCGCTTTCCTTTAACTGGGCCGATGAGCATATTCCGGCAATTATTCAGGGCTGGTATCTGGGTGCTGTCGGCGGCAAGGCGATTGCGAATATTCTGTTTGGTGATGTGAGTCCGGAAGGAAAGCTTCCGCTTACGTTCTATCACAGTATTGATGAATTGCCGGAGTTCACCGATTATTCCATGAAGGGACGAACCTACCGCTACATGAAGCAGGATGCGATGTATCCGTTTGGCTACGGACTTTCCTATAATGAATATGAACTTTCCAATGTAAAGGCAGACCGTGAAGTACTTACAGAGGATGGCATTACCGTAACCGCAGAGATTTCCAATCTTGGAGAATATGACAGTGCAGAAACTGTTCAGGTTTATGTGAAGATCTGTGCAGAGGATACACCGAATGCACAGCTTAAGGGGCTTAAGAAGGTTTCTCTTAAGAAGGGTGAGAAGAAGAGAGTGGAAATCCATCTTCCGAAGGAAGCATTCGGACTCTACGATGAGGAAGGAAAGCTTTGCTACCAGGAAGGAGAAGCGATCTGCTATGTGGGAACAAACGGACCGGATCACCGGAGCGTGGAACTGACCGGAAAGAAGCCGGCTGAGATCACCATTAAGGTGCCGGCTGACTGTTGATGCCGATAGATCACAATTGATACTTGTCTGAAAATTATTTCGAATGAGGCCAGAGGGTATAGAGAAGGGAATTTGTTTCAAAATACCCAGAGAAAATGAAGGTAGAAGGTATATAGAAGAAAATAGTTTCAAAATACCCAGAAGAAATGAAAGTGAAGGGTATGGAGAGATAAAATGCTTCGAAATACCCATGTGGAGGGGAATTGGGAATGAATCCGTGGACACAGATGTGGCTGAATTACTTTCCAAGGGCAGCGAAAGGAAATGAAGCCTATTTTGAAAAATACCGGCTGGATGGATTTGAGAAGGAACACCGTGTGATCCGGTCTGCACTTATGGAACTGGAGCGTGGAATACGGGGCATGCTGGTACTTCCGCCCCCGGTACATTCCTCTTTGGCACAGGCAGAAAAGGGGACCTTCGTTATTCGCAGGATTTCCGAAGCAGGAAGCGGTGTGAAAGCAGAAGGATATCATCTGAAGGAGCAGGATGGACGGCTGTTTCTGATGGCAGTTGAAGAAAAGGGCGTCTTATATGGTGTGTATGACCTGCTTCGCAGAATTGCCATGGAGGAATCCCTGAAGGGTGTGGATGTGCTTTGTAATCCGGACAATCCGAACCGTATGCTGAACCACTGGGATAACATGGATGGCAGCATTGAACGCGGCTATTCCGGGGAATCCTTCTTCTTTGCAGAAAATGAAATTCTGGTGAATGAACGGACGAGGGATTACGCGCGTTTCGTGGCAAGCGTCGGATTAAATGGCGTTGTGATCAACAATGTGAATGTAAAGGATGCGGCAACGTATCTGATTACGGAACGTTATTTTGACCGTGTGGCAGAGCTTTCCAATGTATTTGCCGATTATGGAATCAGGCTGTATTTAAGCCTTAACTTTGCTTCCCCGATGGAACTTGGCGGACCGGACAGTGCGGATCCGTTAAACGAAGAGGTCATTGCATGGTGGAAAGAGAAGATGAAGGAGGTCTTTGCAAAAATCCCGAATCTTGGAGGTTTCCTTGTAAAGGCAGATTCGGAAGGAAGACCCGGGCCTTTTACCTACGGAAGGACGCAGGCAGACGGAGCCAATATGCTTGCCGATATTGTGAAGGAATATGGCGCCATCATCATCTGGCGGTGCTTTGTTTATAACTGCACGCAGGACTGGAGGGATTATAAGACGGACCGGGCGCGTGCCGGATACGACAATTTCATCCAGATGGATGGTGACTATCACGAGAATGTGATTCTGCAGATTAAAAATGGTCCGATGGACTTCCAGATCCGGGAGGCAGTTTCGCCTCTGCTTGGGGGATTGAAAAAAACCAATCAGATGCTGGAGGTTCAGGTGGCGCAGGAGTATACGGGACATCAGATTGATGTCTGTTATCTGATTCCTTTATTTAAGGAAGTACTGGATTTCAAGACCTATTGCCTGCCGGAGCTTGACACGGTTGCGGATGTGGTAAGCGGCCGGACACTTGGAAACCGGAATGCCGGAATTGCAGCCGTAATCAATACCGGTAATGATGCAAACTGGACCGGAAATGATCTGGCAGCAGCAAACTTCTACGGATTCGGAAGACTGGCATTCCGGACATCGCTTTCTGCAGAAGAAATTGCAAAGGAATGGGTGAAACTGACCTTTGGCTGTGACTGCGAGGTTGTTGATTCCCTTGTGAAGCTTCTTCTGGGATCCAGGGAAACTTATGAGAAATATACCTCACCGCTTGGCATTGGCTGGATGGTGACACCGCATGAGCACTATGGTCCGAGCATTGACGGGTATGAGTACTCCCGTTGGGGAACCTACCATCGTGCCGATCATCTGGGACTTGGCGTTGACCGGTCACATAACGGAACAGGATATGCGCAGCAGTATTATGAGCCGAATGCTTCGATGTATGACGATCCGGCAACCTGTCCGGAAGAACTGTTGCTGTTCTTCCATCACATGCCGTATACATGGAAGCTTGCAAGTGGAAAGACTCTGCTGCAGTACATCTATGATACTCACTTTGAAGGCGTGGAAGAAGTAGAGCAGATGATCACGGTATGGGAGTCCCTGGAGGGAAGAATCCCGGATGAAAGTTATGCACTGGTATGGGAGCGTTTTACAAGGCAGTTGGCCAATGCCAGGGAATGGCGTGATCAGGTGAACTCATACTTCTACCGTAAGAGTGGAATTCCGGATGAAAAAGGAAGAAAAATCTACTAGAAGGTTAATTCAGAAGAGAATATTTATGGTCGGAAGCAGGTAATTCTGCTTCCGGCTTTTTTTTATCCCATAACTATACAAAAATTGCTATACATTGAAAAACTTGTAGCAAAACGCACAATAAAAACTATAACAAAAGTTTTTATATATATAAATTGCATAAAGAAAGCAAGATTTATGAAATGAAAAGCAATATATGACAAGATAAGAGGAAAGCGAAATATTATAATCAATTTATCAAAAGAGTTGATAAACGATTTTTATGGGAGGAGTTAAGATGAGTAAAACATCTAAAAAAGTACCCGCCGTGAAGAACAGGAAATCCATTGGCGTGTACATGAAACGGTACTGGCAGCTGTATCTGTTACTCTTTCTGCCAATGCTTTATCTGATTATCTTTAAATACGTTCCGATGGTTTATATCCAGATTGCATTCAAGAAATACAGTATTGTGCAGAGCGTCTGGGAGATGCCGCTGGCGGCACAGCACGGTTTTGAATATTTCATCAAAGCGTTTAAGAACAAGGATTTCTTAAATGCCCTGCGGAATACTCTGGTACTGAATCTTCTTGATCTGGTAGTTGGATTCCCTGCTCCGATCATCTTCGCACTGATCTTAAACGAACTGGTATTTACCAGGTTTAAGAGAGTGGTGCAGACTATTGCTTATATGCCCCATTTCTTATCATGGGTCATTATTTACAGCCTGGCACTTCAGATGTTTGCACCGACCAACGGTCTTGTAAACATGGTGCTGCAGAATCTGGGGTTTGAGGCAGTTCACTTCCTTGATAAACCGGGCAACTGGATTGTATCCTACATATTAATTGGTGTATGGCAGAACTTTGGATGGGGTTCCATCGTATATCTGGCAGCGATCGCCGGAATCAATCCGGAGCTTTACGAGGCAGCATCGGTAGATGGCGCCGGAAGATTTAAGAAGATGTGGCACATTACCCTTCCGGGTATCCGTTCCACCATCGTGGTACTTCTGATTATGAATCTTGGCAATATTTTAGGAAGCGGCTTCGACAGACCGTTCGCTTTCCAGAATAACATGGTTATGAATGTGGCAAATGTCATTTCCACTTTTGTTTATACCAATGGTATTAAGAGTCTTCAGTTCTCACTGACGACAGCGGTTGGATTGTTCCAGTCCGTGATCTGTGTAATCTTCCTGTTGCTGGCAAACTGGATTTCCAGACGGCTCGGCGAACGTGGAATCTGGTAGGAGGTGTGAACGATGATTAAATCAAAATCTGCAAAAGCCGGAGACTGGATCTTCGTTCTGATCTGTATCGTGGTTGCCGTCATCTGTCTGCTTCCGATGGTAAACCTGCTGGTAAAGTCCATAAGCAGCACGGACGCACTGGTAAAGCATGAGGTTTATCTGTGGCCGAAGGGATTGAACTTTAATGCTTATACAACCGTACTTGGTGATGCAAAATACATCCGGGCGTTCTTCTGGACCGTATTTCTTACCATCATCTGCACGATTGTATCACTGGTCATGACAACCTTATGTGCTTATCCTCTGATCTTCGAGGATCTCAAAGGAAGAAGCGTTTTTAATATCATCATTACAATTACGATGTTTTTTAATGCAGGTACGATCCCGAACTACCTGCTGATGAAGTCACTGAATTTGTTAAGCAATCCGCTGGTACTGATTGTGCCGAGCTGTTTAAGTGTCTTTAACATGATTATCTTAAGGAGTTTCTTTTATGGAATTCCGGATAGCTTAAGGGAGTCGGCGGAAATTGACGGGGCAACCTATATTAAGATCTTGTGCTCCATTTACGTTCCGTTATCCAAACCGGTATTTGCGACACTGGCTCTGTTCTATGCCGTAGGCCGCTGGAATGGATATTCCGATGCACTGATGTATATGAAGGAAAAGGATTACTATCCGTTACAGCTCCTTCTTTACAATATCATTAACAACATTAACAGCGTGGAAGTAGCTACGCAGGAAGGGTTCTCTACCCCGGGACTTACCGAATCACTTAAGGCGGCGATCGTTATGTTCTCTACCGTTCCGATTCTGTGTATCTATCCATGGCTGCAGAAGTATTTCATCCACGGAGTTACCGTTGGAGCCGTTAAGGAATAACCGGATTGGAGTTCAATCCGTGCATTCAATAAATCAAATATTCTATTAGGGAGGCAAAGAATGAAGAAGAAATTACTTTCCGTGTTACTTGCAGGTGCTATGGTATTTTCCCTTGCAGCCTGTGGAAGCAAAGAAGCAGCTCCTGCTGATACATCCAGTGATACAGCAGCGGCAACAACGGAAGCATCGGACTCAGCCGATACTTCTGATGCAGCATCTGACAGCGCAGATGCATCCGATCCGACAGGCGGTCAGCTTGTGGATGGAAAATTCGCCGAAACCAGAACCATTGTTGTGGAAGTTTATGATCGTGGTAACGATGGCGGTTCTGATCCTACAAACAATGCATACACCAAGTATATCCAGGAAGGAATGCTTGCAGATCACAACGTACAGGTAGAGTTCAAGGCAGTTCCCCGTTGGACAGAAGTAGAAGAAATCAATAACCTTCTGGCAGCAGGTGATGCTCCGGACATCTGTGTAACTTATGACTATCCGACCATTCAGACCTATGCAAACATGGGTGGTGTTCTGGATTTGAGCGAGTACTTAACCGAAGAATACAAATCGGTATTTCCGAACCTCTGGGATTGGCTTGGCGAGACCAACCTTTACTGGGATAAGGATCCTGAAAACGGTACAATCTGGGGAATTGAAGCAAAGCTTGCAAACACCAACCGTATCAACACCTTCGTTCGTAAAGACTGGTTAGATAAGCTCGGTTTAAAGGAGCCTGCTACCAAGCAGGAATTTGAAGATATGCTGATTGCATTCCGTGATAACGCAGATGAACTTCTTGGCGCAGATGCTGACAAGATGATTCCTTACAGCGTAAGCTATGATGTAGGTTGGAGAGCAGCTACCTTAATTGAATCCTTTATTGATCCGGATATCTCCGATAAGGAATACTATATAAATGGATTTGATGACAGAAAGCTTACCCAGAATGGCACAAAGGAAGGTGTCCGTCTCTTAAATAAGTGGTACAATGAAGGCTTGATGTGGAAGGATTTCGCTCTGTATGGAAGCGGTGACACCACAGAAGATGATAACTTAAAGGCTGGTTATGTTGGTGCATTTACTCATAACTGGGATTATCCTTTCCGTAATGGTGAAGATTCCATTCAGGCAAACTTACAGAGACTGGTTGGAGAAGATGCAAAGTTTGTAGCAGTTGACTGTTTCGAAGACAGCAAAGGAACTCATACCAAGTTTACTGCAGGTCCGATCGACCGTAAGTTGTTCTTCCCTTCTACCAACGATGAACCTTTAGCATCCATGCTTTACCTTGACTGGATCTCTGATCCGGAGCACATCCAGTATCTCCAGATCGGTGAAGAAGGTGTAACTCATGATACCTTAGACGATGGAACCATCGTTACCAAGGCATCCACAGGTGATACCATCCAGAACTCCGGTTTCAACATTGATATGACCATTACCTGTAACGGTCTGAAGCTGGTAGACCCTGAAATTACTACAAAGTCTATTGCATACAGCTACTCTAACGTAGATCCTGCTGATGTAGAAGCAGCAGATGCAATTGCAAAGACAGACAACAGACCTGGTAAGAATGTAAATGTTGGCGCAATCTCCGCAGAAGAAGGTATGGGCGATTCCCTCTCCAGCAAGAGAGATATCGTATATGATACCGCAGTATCTGCGGCAGAAGCTGACTTTGATAAGGTATGGGATTCCGGTATTGAAGAATACTTGGGTGCAGGCGGTCAGGCTATCATGGATGAGCGTGCAGCAAAGTGGGAAGCAACCTTCGGAAGTTCCGATATGTTACCTTAATCAAGTTGTTGTGTATAGGCGATTGATATAAATCTTCCGTAACTGTTCAGTACCAATGTCACTTAGTTAAGCGTATTACAAATTAATGGATTTGTGTGCATTAATGGT
>OIWT01000149.1_pt1 | contig 98395 bp, 105 predicted proteins | sample 1587701 | NCBI WGS metagenome assembly OIWT01 (sample SAMEA3888904, study PRJEB22519) | human gut metagenome | biome: human gut; feature: human-associated habitat; material: faeces | place: Denmark | collected 2009
AATCTTATGTGTCTATTTTTATTTCAAAGTGCGTCACTTAATTTTACCATTTATATTTTTTATAAAAATATTAAAATGTAAATTAAAACACACTTTTATAACTTACATATACGAAAAAATATAGGGCCTGCAAAGCAAGTCCTATGTTATTTTATTCTTTTTATTTATTTGAAATACTAATATTGGCTATCATCCCTATTTTTATATCACCATCATTTTCAAAACTCACTTCAACCAAAAAAGTTGTACCACTTGATGCATATGTTCCAATGGAATCTATTTTAGATATTTTTCCTGTATATGTTTTTGACGTATCTGCAGTTAATGTTATTGTTACTTCTTGATCTAAACTAATATTAGATATTTCACTTTCTGAAATTGATAAATCCACTGTTAAATTCTTTAAATTCTGAACTTCTATATAATTGCTTGATGTTATTTTTTTACCTGTTTCAGGTACTGAATAATTAGAAATTACCAAATCATATGGTGCTGTAAAATATGTTCCGTTAGTATATTTTAAAATATTTTTCCCTTGCTTTACTATATCATCAACTTCCACACACATTGTTTCAAAATAGCGAGTAGTAGTTAATTCTAGTTTTTCTGTACTTGCTGATTTTATTTCACCTGAACTTGTTAATGTCTTTTTTATATTTTGTGTTCCAACCGTAACTTCTTTTATTGTTGTTGATGTAGTTGATGTATCTATATTCATACCAATTTGTTTACCTATATAAAAAGTTATTGCTCCACTTAATATAATTAAGACTACAATTCCTAATATCAACATTATTTTTCGTTTTTTCATAAACTTTAAAACCTCCTTTTATTTTTTTAATATACAGTTAAAACATTAAAAAAGCTTTCACTTTCGTGAAAGTTTTGTGAATTATTTTATTTTTTTATTGTATACTTTTTAAAACTTTTTCAGATTTTTATATACTTCATCTATATTATTTATCCCTAATGCATTTAATATTTTATTTCAATTCATTAAGTTATTTACTTCCTTTAATTTTTTTAAAAATTCATTTCTTTTTTGTTCTTTATTCATTTTATTGAATCCTCCATTTATATGTATTTATATTACTCGTGATGTAGCATTTAAAATACAATTATCTTCTCTATATTACCTATACTATATAGAGGTATATTTATAAGCCAATCTTCTTTTCTATAATTAGACATTGATGTTCTTACATTAATTTTGGTATTATATTTTTGTACAAATGATTTTAAGCTCTTAGCTTGTAGATTTTCACTTGCTTTTACTTCTATAGGAATATTATTTTTCCCTATTTGTGTTATAAAATCTAATTCGGCAGTGCCTGTATCAGATGACCAATAAAACACATCCAATTCTGTACATTGTTTTAATTGGCATAGCACATATTGCTCTGTTAAACTTCCTTTAAATTCTTCAAATATGTCATTTCCTTCTAGTAAAGTTTTAGAATCTATTCCAGCCATAGCTCCTAATAAACCAACATCTAATAGATATAATTTAAATGCATTAAAGTCTTGGTATGCTGATAATGGTATTTTACTATTATTTACTCTATTCACTTGATATATAAGCCCACAATCTATTAACCACGATAATGCTATTTCGTATTCTCTTGCTCTTGCTCCCTCTCTCACTAGACCATAAATAAATTTTTTGTTTTCTTTTGCAAGTTGTGTAGGTATATTGTTCCATAACTGTCTAATTCTTGGAACTATATTACTTGGAGCATGTTTAGAAAAATCTTGTTCATAATCATCTAATAATGTTTTTTGTATTCTACGAACTTCTAATAAATCCTTATTTTCTATATAAGAACTTACTACTTCAGGCATTCCTCCAATATAATAATATAGTTTTAAGTTTTCTTTTAATTTGCTGTTAAATACATTGATCATATCAAAATCATTATTTTTTAATAATTTTAACAATTCCTTTTCGCCTAATGCTTCTAAAAACTCAAAAAAACTTAATGGTGTCAAATCTAAAAAATCTACTTTTCCAACGGGAAACGAAGTTCCTCCATGTATTGCTACACCTAAAAGAGACCCTGCCGATATTATATGATATTCTCTGGCATTTTCGCAAAAATATTTTAACGCTTTTAATGCTTTAGGTGTTTCTTGAATTTCATCTAATATTATTAATGTATTTTCTGGTTCAATATTTACACCTGATTCTATTTTTAAACCTTGTATTATTCTTTCTAAATCAAAATCTTCATCAAAAAGTTTATTCATTCTTGTATTATCATCAAAATTTATATATGCATATTTTTCGTAATACTCTTTTCCGAATTCCTTCATTAACCATGTTTTTCCAACTTGTCTTGCACCTCTTATAATTAGAGGTTTTCTATTTGATGATTCTTTCCATTTTGTTAATTCTTCCATTTTGTTTCTATACATATAATCACTCTCCTAATGATATATTTATATATAGTATATCATTATTTTTCACAAAAATCAAACCACTTTCGTGAAAATTTTCACATTTTCCGAAGGACTTTTTGCAATTGTTTGCACATTTTTTAATGGACTTTTTTAAAACTTGTCATTCATTAAAAAGTCGAATATATTATTATACCAACCTTCTATAAATTCAAATATAGCTAATCTAGCTTCATTAAATGTTTCATACGTATTTACATTTACTTCTTCTTTCTTTAATATGGTATTGAAGCTTTCCATACTTGCATTATCATAAGGATAACCTTTTTTGCTATATGAATGTTTTACATTTTTTTCAACAATAAATTCTCATATTCATTTGATGTATATTGACTTCCTAAATCTGAATGAAATATCATTCTATTTTCTACTTTTCTTTCTTCTGTTTAATTTTTTTACAATAATGCTTCTTAATCCAAGTTCTCTCATCCTCCTAGCTACTCTTTTTTGACTCACTTTTTCCAGATAGTATTAGCAATTACTTTGGTAAATGTTGATTTATCACTCTCAAGAGGAATACTGTGCATTATTTCTTATTATAACTAATTAATTATTCATACCCATTTTTTCCTTTCTACATACATGAATACAGAACCTGCAAAGCAAGTCCCATATTATAATAATGCCCTATCTCTTTCGAGTCGATTATTATTTGATTCAAGGTCTCTCCTATATTATTTTATTATCAATATCAATCGTTTTCACCTATTCATCCAAAGATGATGACTTTACGGGGGTAAAATCTCCTGGGTGTGAAAAAAGTACTAACCATTTCCCCTTATAATCATTTAATTTTATTTGTCCACATGTTGTAATAGCTTCAAACTCTGGAGCTCTTTGCCCTATTTTTACATTACCATTCATCATTAATTCATAATCCATATAGTAAACCTCCAATCATATTTTTTGTATTATATGATTAGAGGTTTTAATTTGTTCAACTTCTTTGCTATTTATTTTCTTTTTTAAATTATTTTACCCTAATGCAACATCTAAAATCATCATAATAACAAACCCTAGTGCAACTCCTATTGTTCCTATATTTGAATGTTCACCAGATTGAGATTCTGGTATTAGTTCTTCTACCACTACATATATCATTGCACCAGCAGCAAATGATAATAAATATGGTAGAATAGGAACAATAGTATTTGTAAGTAATATTGTAATAATTGCTCCTATTGGTTCTACAATTCCTGAAAGAGTTCCATATAAAAATGCCTTTGATTTTGACATACCTTCACTTTTAAGTGGCATTGATATTATGGCTCCTTCCGGAAAGTTCTGAATTGCAATTCCTATTGCTAATGCAAATGCTCCTGCCATTGTTATTCCAGCATTTCCTATAATTGCTCCTGCAAATGTAACACCTACTGCCATGCCTTCTGGAATATTATGAAGTGTAACTGCAAATACCATCATTGTTGTTTTTTTCAATTTTGCTTTTATCCCTTCTGGCTTGTCTTCATTTAAATGTAAATGTGGTATTACACTGTCTAATACTAATAAAAATATAATTCCAAATATGAAACCAATTGCAGCTGGTCCCCAAGCTAATTTGTTTTGTTCTGTTGCCATATTTATTGATGGTATAAGCAAAGACCATACTGATGCCGCAATCATTACTCCTGACGCAAAGCCTAACAATAATTTTTTTATTTTTATATTCATTTTATTTTTCATTAAAAATACTGTTGCAGCTCCCAAAGTCGTCCCTAAAAATGGTATTGCTAATCCAATTACTAGATTCATTTTATCCCTTCTTTCTAAATAAATATCTTATGATTTAGTTATATATTTCTTTATAAATCTTATAATCTCTAACAATCTTTCTTACATAATTATTGGTTTCTTTATATGGTATTTTTTCTATATCTGAGCCATCATTTTTTATAGTTCCATTTTCAATCCAAGTATCTACTGTTCCAATCCCTGCATTATAAGCGGTAAGAGCAATTTCTATATTGTTATATTTTTCTATTAAAATTGAAAGATATTTTGTTCCTAAATTTATATTATAATCTGGTTCATTTAGCTTATATAATATTTGTTTTTCATCAATTGGTGTATCTATTTTTTTATTAATATCTATGGCTGTTTTTTCCATTAGTTGCATTAACCCTTTAGCTCCTTTGTTAGATTTTGCATTTGTGTTAAAATTGCTTTCTGCCTTTATTAATGCATATACCAAGTTACTATCAACATTATATTTTTCGCAATATGTTGTTACATATTCCTTATAGCTTTGCGGATAAATGTTTATTAATATCTTTTCTTTAACATTAAATATTCTCAACATTAAAAATCCAATTAATATAATTATTATAATCGCAAATAATTTTATATTTATTTTTTTAATCAAATGAATTACTCCTTTATAATTTTATTTACATTCATACCAATTCTTTGCTTCTGAAACTTCTGCTATTAATGGTACTTTTAATGTTACGGCTTCTTCCATTGATTTTTTTACAATATTTTTTACTTCTTCTGATTCCTCTATATTTGCTTCTATCATCATCTCATCATGAACTTGAAGCACTATTTTTGATTTCAAATTTTTACTTTTTAATTCTTTATATACTTTTATCATAGCAATTTTCATTATATCTGCTGCTGTTCCTTGTATTGGCGTATTCATTGCGGCTCTTTTTCCAAATTCTCTTACCATGTAATTATTAGATTTTAATTCTGGTATATATCTTCTTCTTCCAAATAATGTTTCTACATACCCTTGTTCTTTTGCTTTTTCGGTAATATTGTCCATAAAGTTCTTTATTCCTTCGTATTCTTCTAAATATTCTTGTATATACTGTTTAGCTAATTTTCTAGGTATTCCAAGCTGTTCGCTTAGCCCAAAATCACTTATTCCATACACTATGCCAAAATTTACAGCTTTAGCATTACTTCTTTGTTCTTTTGTAACCTCTTCTATTGGTGTTTTAAACACTTTAGAGGCTGCTTGCTTGTGTATATCTTCGCCATTTTTAAATGCTTCTATCATATGTTTGTCTTCAGACATATGTGCTAAAACTCTTAATTCAATTTGTGAATAGTCCGCATCTATATATATTTTCCCCTGTTCTGGTTTAAATATCTTTCTAACTTGTTTACCTAATTCAAATCTTGTAGGAATGTTTTGTAAATTAGGTTCTGTAGAGCTTATTCTTCCTGTTGCTGTAATCGTTTGATGAAAAAATGAATGTATTCTTTTAGTTGTAGGGTTTATATATGCTTTTAGTCCTTCTACATAGGTTGAGTTTAATTTCATTAGTTGTCTATATTCTAAAATATTTTCAATTATAGGATCTTCTTTTTTTAACTTTTCTAATACATCTACGTCTGTTGAGTATCCATTTTTTGTTTTTTTAATTACTGGCAATTTCATTTTTTCAAATAAAATTTCTCCTAACTGTTTTGTAGAATTAATGTTAAACTCCTCACCAGCCATCTCATATATTATTTTAGTCAATATTTCTATTTTATCTTTTAGTTCTTTTCCAAACCTGTTTAGTTCTTCTTCATCTGCATGCATACCATTTAATTGCATATCTGATAATACTTCAACAGTTGGCATGTCTATTTCATTAAATAAATCTAGTGCATTTATTTCTTTTAATTTTTCTAATGTTATATCTTCCAATTTAGAAATGGTATATGCATTTATTGCACCTTTGTATTTATCAAAATCACCTTCGTTTTCTTTATATGTTTCAAATAAATTTATTTGTTTGTTTTCTTCTTCTCCTACAGCTTCCAAATATTCTTTAATGTCTAAATCTAAATATTGTATAGCTAGATTTTCAATATTTAACTTGTTATTAGTTGGATTTAATATATATGCAGCTATTTGAGCGTCATATTTTATTCCTTTTAGTTGTATTGCTAATTGCTTTAGTAAAATATACGATTTAGTTAAATTTATTCCTATTTTTTCAATAGTTTCTTCTTCAAAAATTTCTTTGAAATTTTGTAAATTTTCTTCTTTTTCCATTTGTATATAGTATGCTTCTTCTTTTTCTTTATTATATACAGCACAAAGTATTACTTTTTCTTTTATTATTTTTTCCTCATTAGGATCTTTTTTTGTTATAAAATCAAAAATGAATTTTTTCTGTTTTTTTGCTATACTAATTATTTCTTCTTGTGTTTTCTCTTCTATTTTTACAATATCTTTTATATCAATATTTTTTGTTTCTTGTCCTTCTAATCCAAATCTTTCTATATATCTGTTAAAATTTAGTTCTTTAAATATTTCTAATACTTTTACTTTGTCCCATGGCTCTACTTTGAAATTTTCTAAGGTATCTTCAATGGGAACTTCTAAGTTTATAGTTCCTAAAAATTTTGACATTTCTGCTAGTTCTTTATTTGCTACTATTTTTTCCTTTTGCTTTCCTTTTAAATCATCTTTTCCGTCTTCAATGCTCTTATATAATTTTTCTATTGTTCCATATTTTTGAATTAGTGAAAGTGCTGTTTTTTCTCCTATTCCTGGTACTCCTGGAATATTATCTGATGTATCTCCTTGTAATCCCTTTACTTCTATTAACTGCTTTGGTTCTATTCCATATGTTTCTTTTATTTTTTGCCTATTATATTCTTCTGTTTCTGTTTTTCCTGCTTTTGTTCTTGGTATTCTTATTGTTATATTATCTGTAGCTAGTTGAAATGTATCTCTATCTCCTGAAAGAATAGTTACTTTTAGTCCTTTTTTTTCTCCATATTTAGAAAGTGTTCCTAAAATATCATCTGCTTCATATCCTTCTTTTTCTATAATATCTATATTCATTGCTTTTAATATGTTTTTTATAATTGGCATTTGTTCTGCTAATTCGTCTGGCATACCATGTCTATTTGCCTTATAACCTTCATACATTTTATGTCTTGCAGTAGGTGCTTTTAAATCAAATGCTACTACTAAGTAATTTGGATTTATATCATCCATTAATTTAAATAAAATTGCTAAAAAACCATATACCGCATTTGTATATTTACCGTCTTTTGTTGTTAGCATTTTATTTCCCATTATTCCATAAAATGCTCTATTCATAATAGAATTTCCGTCTATTAACACTAGCTTGTCCAATCTACTTCCTCCTCTTATGTTTTTATTTAGTCATTATATCACATAATTTATATTTTTTTCTATAAAAACTATAAAAAACTAAAAAAAGAATTTGAACTTCTTTTTTTAGTTTTTTAAGTAAATTTATTTAAAAAATATTACTAATTCCTGCAACAAGTAATCCAACTACTGGACATATAATAATTGGCCAAAATAGAAAGTGTTCTGGAATTGCCAATTTCATCCATTCTTTTGCTTCCCATGCTTTGCTTTTTTCTGCTCCCTTAATCATTTCTTTATCTTTTACTTTTGCTCTTAAATAACAATCAAGAAAGAAGAAATCACCTAAGCTAATAAATGTCATTTCTATATATCCTGTCCAAAAATAATTCCAAAATTCTTGTGTTCCAGATACTTTAGCACTTATAGCCATATATATCTAACTCTTTAATGTTTAATTTTTTTATATCTTCTGGTCCATTAATATTTTCTAAATACATAATAATCTTCCTCCTTTTTTATTATTCATCAATTTCAGTAAAATCTTTCCTTTTTCCATCAATAATTTCATCATAAAGTTGTAATTTATAATTTAATTTTTTAATGGTTTCATTAATGTTTTTCTGTTTATTTAACAACTTTTCTTTTTGTTCTTCTAATAATTGCTGCCTAGCTTTTACTGTGCTTTTTCCTTTTTCAAATAAACTAATATACTCTATTAATATTTCGATTTCTACCCCTGCATCTCTCATACATTTAATAAATTCTATTCTTCTACAAGTTTTATCATCATAATTTCTTATTCCATTTTTTTGTCTTGGAACATTTGATATTAGCCCTATTCTTTCATAATATCGCAGTGTATCTGGTGTTAAGTTATATTTTTTTCCAACTTCTGCTATTGTCATTTTTTCACCTCCATAATATATTTATTTTTCATATAATATATGATCACTTAGAGTTAGCTCGAGGTCAATAGTTTTTTTTAATTTTAAAAAAAGTTAAATTAGTTTAGCATCTCTAATTTAACTTTTCTTTTATTTTTGATTTTTATACATAAAACATTCCTTATCATGCGAATAGATAACTCCTATTGCTTGTAAATATGAATATATTATCGTTGAGCCTACAAATTTCATTCCTTTTTTCTTTAAATCTTTTGAAATATTGTCTGATAATTCAGATGTTGTTTTATTAATTTCGTATATAATTTTACCATTAGTAAATGTTTTTAAATAGTTATAAAATGTTCCATATTCATTTTGTATGCTCTTAAATATTTTTGTGTTATTTATACTTGCCTCTATTTTTAATTTATTTCTTATTATTTCTTCATTTGATAATAACTTTGAAATTTTTAACTCATTATAATTAATAATTTTATTAATTTCAAAATTATCATATGCTTTTCTAAATGCTTCTCTTTTATTTAATATGCATTCCCATGAAAGCCCTGCTTGAAATGATTCTAATATCAATAACTCTAATAAGGATTTATCGTCATATTTAGGTTTTCCCCATTCTTCATCATGGTATTTTATATAAATTGAATTTTTAGGATTACACCATTTACACCTAGTTTTATTATTCATTTTTTAACTCCCTACTATCTATATTATAATATAACAGAGATAATATTATTTATTATCTCTGTTATGACTTTTATAATAATTTTTTAGAAGCTAGTGCAAATTCTGCCGCCTGAGCTACAACTTTAGCTCTCGAATAATCAGGTCCAAGCAATTCTTCAATACATGTAATTCCTTCCGATAAAAGATAATTATTAAGATTATTATTTTTTATTCTTTCTATATGCTCAGTTGGAACCTGCCATCCGGCACTTTTACCCCAGAGGTAGTTCTTGGATTCATTGTCATATATACAAACAATTTGTACATTTAAATAATTATCCATAAAACTTTCTATGCCTGCTTCACAACTAACAAAAAAGTCTGCTTTCTCAGAATTTTTTATAAGAGTATTTACTCTATTCAAAGCCCCCTGATAAGTTTCTTCATTAAATGGTTGTTCGTGTACTCCTGAATCAACCCTTTTAAAAAAGAATTCAATTGAGGATTCTTCTACTTTAAAAAACCGAGAAAACGCTAACTTTATTCCATTGATTTTCTCAATAGAATTTGTAGCAATTTCAACTTTCAAACTAACATTCCTCCTTGAATATTATACATTTAGTATATCATATTTTCAGAGAAATTTCAATAGTTATGTTTCCTTGTTTATGTGCCATCATAATAATCATATCCACCTCTAGCTAAATCCTTATAAGGTATAAATTTAGTTCTTTTTTCCGTTAATTCCTTTTCATTAAATTGTCGCACTATTTTTTTATCAACATCTATCAAGTATTTTTGTTTTCCAATATTCAACATCAAACACCTTATATACCTTGTCGACTCTTTAGTATCTCCTTTTATTTTTTTCCATATTTTCTCTCTTCCTTCTGAACCTAATCTAATATCCACTATTTCTTTCATATATTCATATATTCCTTGTGAATCAATATTATATTCATTTACTAATATCTCCATTACTTTTTCAAAGAATATAATGTCTTCATTTTCTTCATCACCTTTGTTTTCTTCTTGATTCTCTATATTTGTTCTTGGTTTTATTGCATTTATATCATCTTCCACCTTTTTTATTGCATATTCACTTCTACCTTCGTTAAATTTATTAAGAGCATCTTTAAATTTGTTTTTTCTATCTTCTAAAATCACTATTCCTTCCGCTGTTAAACCTGATTTTAATCTTGTCAGATCTTTTATTTGAAAAAAATCATCTAAGTCTAAAGCTAAACTATAGTCATCGCAGGTTAAACCGACCAAATAATGCGTAAGATTTTTATTCCACAAAATACATGTATTATACTCTTCATTATCTTTTAACAATTCCCTTAAAGATTTAGCTAAATACCTTGAAAGTTCAAAACATATCCTTCTATTATGTTGTTCTCTATTTTTCTCCCATTCTTGATCAACATCTCTCCCGTACCAATCTGGCAAACTAAACATATCATCATCAACTTTTTTTATATAAGATATTAAGTTATCATCATACACATATTCCTTACAAATTTTTTCATAAATTAACAAAATTTTATCTTCTATACTTATTGTACTATTAACAGATAATCTATCAATATAGTTATAAAGTTCATCTGATATATTCCATTTTCCTAAATCATATGTAATCTCATTTTCAGTAATATCATTTTCTTCTATTTCGTTTTTTTCTTCTGGATCTAATACAATTAAATGTTTTCTTCTAAATTCTACACTTACTAGTTCATTTAGCTTATTAAGTTTTTCTATATTTATACTCATTTTTTTCTCCTTCTAACACTATGCTTTTACCCTCCATAATAAGAATATTCATGTTCCTCTGGGTTAAATATAAAAATATTATTATTTAAATTTTCTTTTTTAATTATTCTTAATGTTTTATCAACACTATCTACCAAGTATGTCTTAGAATCAAATTCGAATATTATACATCTTGCATACCTTTTTTCTTCTGCTCCTTTTACTTCTTTCCAAATTTTTTCTATTTCTATACCCTCTTTTTCAATAATTGCTCTTATATACTCACAAAATCCCTGTGAATCAATATTATAACTATTTAATATTTTTATAACTTTATTAAAATATTCAATAATATTCTTATCTCTTAATTCCTTTTTTGCTTCTTCAATCTCTGTCAATTCATCTTTTTTTCTTTCATTAAATTTGTTTACAACTTTTCCAAATTCTCCCTGGTTGTCTCTAAGAATTTTTATTCCTTTAATTTTTAAACCTAATTTTAATCTAGTAAGATCTTTTATATTATTAAAATCATCTAAATCTAAAATCACACTATATTTTTCTCCTGTTAATCCCACAACATAATGTAAATTTTCTTTATCTCCAACCATAAAAGCTTCTAATTTATCATTTCCATCTAGTAGTTTATTTATTGCTTTTGCATAAAACCTAGCAAATTCATAACATATTCTTCTATTATGTTTCTTTCTATTTTCTATCCATTTTTGACCAACTATTCTTCCATACCAATCAACAGCAATATATTTTATATTATTTATATCACTACAATCTCTTTTAAAAAAGTATAGTACATTATCATCATATATATAATTTAAACATATATATTTATAAACTTCTAATATTTTCTCTTCAAAACTTATTTCGTTTTCTTTTAGTAATTCTTCTACTAAATTTTCTAAATCTTCATCCATTTCCCATTTTACTTTGTCATATTCAATCCAATCTTGGGTTAAACTTCTACCTGGCTCTAATATTATTTTATAGTCTCCTTCTAAATTTTGCATTACCTCATTATAAAATTTTTTTATGAATTCATCTTTCATATATATTCCTCCATTATTAATTAAGTATTATTTTTTCTTCTTTTAAATAAATCGTCATAACCGATAATTATCATATTTTATAATAATATTATTATCCTCAGTACTTATCTTTCCTTTATTTAACAAATCATAATACATATCCGGTGCTATTAATTTTTTATATACATTTTCTATTTGTTCTTGTTTCACCCCAACTACTTTTAAAATTTTATAAGCTGTTTGCTTATTTATTTTAAAAAAACATGATTCATCTTTTAAATATTCTTTAATTTTTTGATTTAACGAATAATCAAAATTTTTTTTCTTTAAAATCTCCAATGTAGCTTCATTCATTATGACAATAACTTTAAATTCATTCATTATTAATAGTCCTCCTATTTATTTTTTATTATAACATATTAAATTAATTTTTTCTACACATATTAAATTTTAAATTGCTTTTGGGTCATTTTTTTCATTTTAATCTTTTACATTTCTTTTCAAGAAATAATAACATAAAATACTCATAATGATTGAACCTAAAATTAAAGCTCCCCAGTTCTCAATAAAACATTGAAAATTATTAGTAATATATGCTTTTTCTGGTAATGGTGGTGCAAATTTCATTCCATCGAATTGCCCGCCAATAATTGTCTCCTCTGTTGAAGATAGCTCTGTTAAATGTGATGATATACTTAGCGCATTTGTTCCCCAATAACCAATTATAAATTTAGCTAAAATTAATAATTTATCATTTAGTTGATATAATACTCCTGAAAACAATAAATGTGGTATTAATAGATAAGGAGCAATAGTCATAACTCTGTTTTGATTTTTAAATAGTGTCGAAAACATTAATCCCATACAAGATGAAGTAATTGTTATTAAAAATACTGATATTATTATTTCTACAATTGGATATGTAAAAATAGATTTCGTTGGAAATTTTTCTAATAATGAATACCCAAGAACTAATGTTATACTTTGAATTAAACAAATTACTCCAATTACAACTAGTTTGGATAATATATAGCTTACTAAAGATACATTATTTTTTGTTTCACATTTTACTATATTTAATTCTTTACATATTTCCCTTAAAGAATTAAATAAGCCCATCCATATTCCCGAACATACAAATGCAAATAGTATTTCTTGAGTATCCCAAAATAAAGTGTATAGGCCTTCTCTTGTTACAGATTTAATTGCAAGTGCAAAAACTAGAGCTTGTAAAAACAATAATATTAAATTTTTCTTATCGCTTAACAATAATTTTATATATCTTTTAGTTAATATTTTAAATTGATATATAGTATCTTTTTTTGCTGTTTTAATTTTCATCTTTGTGTTTGGCCAATGTGATATATTATTAATTCTTGTAAACTTTTTTTGCCATTTTTCAGTTTCTTTTTGCACTTTACCATAAATATTTATGTAATTATTATCATTAAAAAACTCTTTAATTTCACTTGTCGTACCCGAAAAGCATAATTTTCCACCTTTACCTATTACAATTACTTGATCACACATATCTAAAAATGATAATGAATGTGAGACAAATATTATTGTTTTATTTTTATTAGTTAGTTTTTTTAATGTTTCTACTAATTTTTTCTCTGTGTATGGATCTAGCCCTGTATTGGGTTCATCTAGAAAAAAATATTCCGGATTTCTTAAAAGTTCTGCTGCCATATTGGCTCTCTTTTTTTCTCCACCACTAAGACTATTTATTATTTGGTTTTCACACTCTTTTATATCTAAATCTTGTAATACCTCATCAATTCTTTCATATATTTCATCATTTTTGGTTTTTTTAGGTAAATTCAGCTTTGCATAATAAAAAAGCATTTCTTTTAATTTTAGCTCTTCATGTATTATATTTTCTTGTGGTACATATCCAAATTGCGGCATTGTTTCTTGAAGTTTGCCATTTTGATTATAATAAGATATTGTACCGCTTTCAAATTGTTCTTTATCGCAAAGTGATTTTAAAAACGTAGTTTTTCCAGCTCCTGAAGGACCTATAATAGCAACAAGTGTATTTCTTTTTATATCTAAAGATATATTATCTAGCAATATTTTATTTTTATTTACTTTTTTCTTAAGTTTCCTTACACTAAATGCTAAACTTTCATTCTGTTTCAACTTTTTTTCTCCTTTCATTTAGATACTTTCCATAGTGTTCTATTTTATACCATATCTTTTCTGGGAAAAATATAGTGCCAAATGAAATCATTCCAAACATAAGTATAAATATTGGATACAATAAAATTGCAAATGCTAATTTTTTTATTTTTAGGTTGCATGCTTTGGCCGAAAATATAGCAACTAAATATGTTATTAAATTTAAAATCATCCCAGTTTTAAATGCATAGTCACTCCAAAATCCTCCATATCTAAAAGCCATTATTGCTAACATTATACCTGTAAGTACTGAAAATGCCATAGAATTCCCAACAAAAGTTGTACATAAAAAATCAAATCTTTTTATACTTGGACTTTTTATAAATGCTTTTAGCATATCTTTTATATAATATTTTATGGTTTCATTTCCCCCTGTTGCCCATCTACTTAATTGATGTACCATAGGCTTAAATGATATTGGTTGTTCATCATAATAAATAGCTTCTTCTGCATAATCAATTCTTGTTCCTTTTATATTATTTTGCATTGCAAATTCAATATCTTCTGTCATTGTTTTGGTATTAAAACCATTTTTCTCTATTAACTCTTTTGTAAAACCTAATCCAGTTCCAGATAATGTTGCTGATAGCCCTAAATTTTTGTGTGGTTTGCAGAATAAATTCATAATAATACTCCAATAAATTGCATACCAATTTGCTATAAGTGAGTCATATGGATTTATAGCAACACGTTTTCCTGCTACTATTTTACTTCCTTCTTGGAATTTTCTATTAAAGACTTCTAAAAATTCTGGAATAATTTGATTGTCTGCATCAAACACTATAAATGCATCTCCAAAATCCGAATGATCTGCAAGTATTTTATTAATCCCCCATTTTAAGGCAATTCCTTTTCTTTTAGTGCCTTCTGTTTTGTGTTCATATATATGCACAAAATTATATTTATTTGCTATTTTAACGGTATTATCAGTACAATTATCTGCAATTAAATACACTTTCCAATAATCTGCTGGATATGTCTGCATTTCTATACTATTTAAAATACCGTGAATTACATTTTCTTCGTTATGTGCACATATTATAATATTAAATTTAAAATTTTTCTCACAGAATTTTTTATATTCCTTTTTCTTTAAGTTTCCTAAAATACTAATTAATATTGACCAACCGAAAACTATTGCAGATATAAATTGAAAACTTATTGTTGTAATCATAAATATGATGTTATTCATATAAATGGCTAAACAAAACATTATTAAAACTGCTACTTTTAATATGTTAAATAAATTATTTTTTAATCTCCAACTACATATGTCATATATTCATATCCTGTCATTTTTGTGTTAATAGAAAATTCTTTTTTGGGTAAATTATTTTTTAATACAGATTCTTTATAATATGATAAGTAAGTAACTAACCTATATAACCTAGTATTTTCTGCAAATCTAAAAATAATATCTCTATTATACTCTTCATCTAGTTCAGATAAATTTATATTATCATAGTCAAAAATAATATAATTTTCTTCTGATGTTATCATTTGGTTAATTGAAACAGGTGTGAAACAATTTAAATTATAATCATCTATTACAGAATAGTGCATTCTATCTTCTGCAACTTCTAATAAATGTTTGTAATTATTGTCATTTTTTTCAAATACATAAAAAGCACCTATTTTTGAAGATTTAAAATAAATTCTATCTGGTTCTTTTTTATATACTTGTGGACTATATGTTTCAAATTTTTTGTAATTCTTACCATAATCCGCTTCATCTTTTTCAATAGTTTGTTTTAATTTATTTATATCATTTTCTGACATTAAAGATGCTAAACTAGTTTGCTTCTCCTTATCTTTTATTAATTGAATTTTGTCAATATAAACTTTTGTATAAAATCCGCTTAAAAAGCTTATTCCTATTAGTACTATACTTATTATAATAAATATTATTTTTTGTGCTGCTGTCATTTTATTTCAACACCTCCGAATATAGCTGTGCTATTTATATATATAGTATGGCTATTTTCATCTGTTTTTGTATTTGCTTTATTATCTACTCCACCAAATATAGGTATTGATTTAATTTTTATCTTTACATTTGATGGTACAAAAATTTCTATTCCTCCAAATGTACTACTTGCATTAATTACCACATCTGAGTCTATAATTACATTTCTTAAATCACATTTTATCCCACCAAATACTGCTGTTAAATCTGCTCCTGTAAATTTTTCTTCATTAAAATTTACATTCTGTCCTGCAAATATAGCACAATACGAATTTTCTCCATTTCTTTTTTCATTTAATTTTTTTATTTCGGTACTTACTTTTCCACCTAAAGTGTCTTTGAAAATAATTGATAACCCTACTATTACTAAAATTGTAGGGAATGCTAGTTTCAATATTAAATCAAAATCTAAAATGTTTCGACATCCTAAAAGTAGTGCTATTCCTATTAATAATCCAATTATATTTCCTGTTTTTTCATTTTCTTTAAATAATCCTATAAAGCATGGTATTATAATAAATAATGTCCACCAGCCTTCAAAAAATATATTGATATTTGTTAATCCAAGTGAATTACCACCAATTATTAATCCTATAATTATTAAAACTATTCCCCATAATACATTTCCAAATTTTTTCATTACTTATTTCCCCTTTTCCTCTTTATAAATTATTTTTATTTATTTATGCTTTTTACATAAACAAGATTTTAAAAATTTATTTACCTATTACTTTCTAATGACATATATTATGCATTACTCATATTTTATATAACATTGTTTAATCTTGTCAATACATTTTATAAAAAGAAAAAGGCCAGATTTGAAATCTAACCTTCACTTCTTTTATATTTTTTACAAAATTTAAAAATATTTAATTTTTTTCTTCCCAATAAGATTCATCAGCCCCTCCTATAATTTCTCCTGTGGTTACATCAACAAAAATTGACTTTGTATTATATTTTTTTTCGTTATTAGAATCTGGCTTACCTTTCTTATAATGAATATTTACTGTCCATACTTTTCTTGCTCTATTTTCAACAGTTCTATATTGTGGATAAGTTACAGTAGTCCCATCTTCGAGTTTTTCTTGTTTAAAATCTGGATACTTTCCTCCATTTTGCTCTAATAAATAAATCCATGAATTTACCTGTCTAATTTCTAGATTTATAATTGTAAAATCCACATCATTATCTGTTATTTTTTTGTCTTCTTCTAGGGCAATTTTTTTTGCATCCTCTTTTGAAATTACAATTTCATTATTATTAAATTCTACATGTTCATTTTTTACATATACGCTGTATAATAATAGCTTGTCATCTTTAATGCCAAAGTACATTTCTATTCTTTCAAAGTAATTAAATGCACCATCATATGTTTTGGCATATGTTATATTCCATGTGTTAGGGTTTTCTCCATCATATTTGGCTTCTGGGCCACCTTCTATTTGTTTTAATTTGTATTCATCTTCTTTTAATCCAAATAATTTATATATTTCTTCACTTTTTTCTATTGCTTCTTCCTTTGATATTGGATCAGTTATAATTTTTTTATTCCATAAATTTTTATCACATATCCCAACACATTTTCCATTTTCTGCATTTATATCTACTTGAATTCCTTTATTAAGATCTTTATTTGTTGCAAAGCAATATGCCAAGTTTGCTCCCAATATATAATTTTTCTTTAACTCTTTAACTGCAAAATTTTGACTCTCATATCCAAATTTGTTAAGCACCTTATTGGCTTCTGCAACAGCTTGTTCCATATCTACCGCTTTTGTTTCATCTTCTTGTGTAACTTCTTGTGAACCTTGAATTTGCCTATATTCTTCTAATAGTTCATTATATGACTCATATTTTTTTGGCTCTTTAAACACTTTTTCTATTACCTTGCTTCCAGCAAAAACAACCCCAGTTAATGACATTAGTATACATGCTGCTATTCCTATATTTTTTAATACAAACTTTTCTTTTTTATTCATAGCTTTTTCCTCCTCGTTTTTTATTTGAGATATAGCTATTTTCATTTTCAATTTTTCTTTTATCTGGTCACTCATGTTTAGACGCCTCCTTTTCTTAATTCTTTCTTTATTTTCTTTCGTATTCTATGTAATCTTGTTTTTACGTTTACTTCTGAAATTTTTAGTTCTTTAGCTATATCTTTTATTAATTTATTAGAATAATAAAACATTTTAATTATCTTAATATCAATTTCTTTTAGATTACTAATTTTATTATATAGTTCATTTATTTCTTCTCTTTCTTGCAAATATGTTTCTAAATTACTATATTCAATTAAATTTTTGCATTGTTCTATATCAATATTATATTTTAACGTTTTTAATTTTTCTTTTATCAAATTTCTTGTAATTCCGGCTAGATAAGAATCCAAATAATTTATTTTTATATTTTCTTTGTATTTTTTCCATAATATAAAAAATGCATCTGATATAATTTCTTCTTTATCTTCTTCCGTTAAATTATTTCCAACCATATTTTGTATTATTTTTCTTAAATATGGAGTATACTCATCTACAATTCTGTCTAGATTAATACTTTTATTGGTAATATAATTTTCTAGTTTTTTCTCTTTCACTTTTTGGCTCCTTTATAAGATATCTTACACTTTTATAGTGGTAAAAAAAATAAAAAGGTTACATTTTTTATATATTTTTTTATAAAAATGTAATCTTTTTCTAAAGCTCTATTAACTTACCATTTTTCTTTAACTTTTTATCTATTTGTTTGTAATTTGTAATATATTTTTCTACTAATTCATAGAATTTCTTGCTGTGATTTGGATAAACAATATGACATAGTTCATGCACAATTACTGCATCTATTTCATTTTTTTGAAGCATTACTAATCTACTGCTAAAATGCAGTGCCTTTTTAGATGGTACACAACTTCCGTATCTTGTTTTGGCATCTTTTACACTAACACTTGAATAACTAATTCTTGTTACATTACTCCAATATGGTAATCTTTCTTGTAAAATTATTTCTGTATTATTTTTAAATATTTTTCTTATTACATTTAGAATGTACTTTTGCTCTTCTTTAGTTTCTTTTATTGTTAAAGGAAGTGTTATTTCAACTCTTTTTAGTTCTTCATCTATTTCTATTCTTACATTATTTTTTTGATTGTAATGCTTATTTATTATATATTCTTCACCTTTATATAAAATATTGCTACCATTTTCCCACCTTGTACTATTTATACTCTTTTTTTCTTTTAATTTCTTGTATTCTTCATAAATTTTCTCTTCATTATTTTTAATTAATTTATCCACTTCTCTTTTATGTACATAAGGTGATTTGGTTACTTTTAATATTCCTTCTTTAAAATATAGTTTTATACTTTTAGATCTTTTATAATTTTGTATATTAAGTGGAATTTCTAAATCTTTTATTTTTAGTATATAATTCATTTTCTTTTATTCCTTATTTTTTTCTTCTATAATAGTTTATATCACTATTCTTCAATTACTTCTATTAATTTTATTTTTAATTCATCTAAAGGTAAATTTAAATCTTCGTATTGTACTTTTACAATTTTTTCTCTTTGTAAATTCCCAATTATTTCAGTATTCTCTGTTATATATGCTTTTACTGCAAATGGAAAATTATAACCAGTGTCAGAATAAGTATCATCTTCTAAACTATATTTTAAATACACATATCCTAATTCTACATACTCATCACCAATAGTTACAATTGAAGAATATGTCCTTTTTCCAGTTAATGCATCTCTTTTCATTTGATTATAGTCGTTTGATTTTAAAACAATAATCGAATTATCTTTAGTATCAAAATCATTCTCTCCCATACCATAACCTTTTTTACTTAAATCACCACTACAAATCAATATGTCTCCTTCTTGTATATAGTTTGTATCATATTCCTTCAATGTAAAATAATCTAAACATTTTTGATTTTTATTATTAATATTTGCTCTAGTATATTCTTTCATTTCAAAACCAAATTCTCCAAAATGTTGTCCATTAAATATATAAATATATCCATTATGATTTAGCTCCACTATTCCTTGAATAACTGTATCTTTAATTACTTCTGTGGTTTCATCTTTTTTAGACATATCATATATAATGTTTCCTTCATTATCATAAATAACAGAATACTTATTTGAATTTTCTGTTTTATCTGATTTTTTATCTTTATTAAAAAATACTACACCAAATAAAAATATTACTAATATAGTACAAATTACAAGAATAATAATTTTTTTCTTCATATATAAATCTTCTCCCTAAAAATTATCTGCTAAATAAGTCCATACCCAAGTAGTTAATCTCATGTGTTCTTTTTTATGTATTCTTTTAATGTATTAGTTGCCCATATTCTAAAATCTGTTGCTTGTTTTGAGTTTACTCTATACCCCACAGCAATTATTGCATCTAGGCTGTAAAAGTTTGTATTATAGTTTTTTCCATCATTTGCAGTTATTCGAATTTTTCGAATAACTGATTCCTCTGTTAACTGCCCGATTTAAATATTTCTTTTAAGTGATAATTTATTGTGTTTACTTCTACTTCAAATAATTTTGACATTGATTTTTGAGTCAACCAAAAATCTTCATTATCATATAAAACTTCTACAGATATATTTTCATTATTTTGACTTTGGTATACGATTAAATTTTTTAAATTTTCTATCGGATTCATATTTATACTCTCCTCCTCTCTATATCTCTATAACTTGTAATCTATATTTTAGAATACTTCTTTAAAAATTCCTCTAATTCTGTTTCATCACTAAAAATTGCGTCAAAAATATTATACAATGTATCCGTATTTTCATATTTACCTATTGCATAACATTTCTTTCCTAAGCCGTAAGCAATACCTGATTCAATGTGTGCTGCTTTTCCAGCTGGTAAAACTAATAACAAATTTTTAGAATTTTTTTCGCCTTTTAAATCATTATTGAACAAATTCAAAACGATATCACTTTTTAAATTTAGTGTTTCAAATTCCGCTTGCTTTTCTTCTGTTGTTTGGTTTTTATTTCCATATCCCCAATCATCTTCATTTTTTAAAAAGCAATAATAGGAAATTCTGTATTTATCAAACAAATTGCATATTTTTAATATATTTTCTTTATTTCTAGCTCTTCCTGCTATAAAAAACTCATATTTATTTTCCATAACCAATCTCCTTTACAACTTACTAATTTTCTTTAAATCTTTTGAATAATATATTAAATCAGTACAAATTAAATCTCCATCTTTAATTTCTTCATCATAATTATCTATAAAGAAATTTTTAATTGTTTTTTCGTATTTGTCAAAGCCTTGTTTTACATAGAATGGAATATTATTTTCTGTTGTTCCAACTATAACATTCTGTCGTATTTCTGTTTATAATTACCACATAATGATTTTAAAAGTGTTTTTGCATAACCTTTATTTCTGTAATTTTCTTTTGTAACTATGTTTTTTAATTCTAATGTTTTTCTATCAATGTGCAAAATTACTGCAATGCTAATTATCTCATCTTCTTTTTTTAATGCATAAACATCAGAATCGTTCAAATAATTGTATATCATATCTTTTGAAGGATCTGCCTCTAAAAGTAAATCCATATAATCTTCTTTATTTTCTATTATTTATTATTGTTTTCTTCTACAATATCATTAATCTCTTTTAATTTCTCTTCTAATAATTTTTTATCTATCAATTTTAAAGTATATTGGGACACCATAGTAGGTGACATGCTTCTACTCATTGCATATTCAACAACTTGTTCATCTTTACTTGCACATAGAATCACTCCTACACTTGGATTTTCATTTTCCTTTTTTTCTTGTCTGTCTAATGCCTCCAAATAAAAATCCATTTTTGATATATATTCTGGTTTAAACTTTCCAATTTTAAGTTCAAATGCAACTAAACAGCTTAATGTTCGGTTATAAAATAATAAATCAATATAAAAATCTTCGTTACCTACTTGCACTCTGTATTCTTCCCCAACAAAAGAAAAATCCTTACCTATTTCTAAAATAAAATCTCTCATATTAGAAATAATTGCCTTTTTCAAATCTTTTTCAGAATAATTGTTGGGTAAATCTAAAAATTCTAAACTATAAGTATCTAATATTTTAGTGTTTGGGTAATCTTCTTCTCCCACAGTTTTTGATAAACTTTGATTTGCCTTACCATCTGCTAACATATATCTATGAAAATATCCACTTGAAATTTGTCTATCTAATTCTCTTTTGGAATAATTATTTTTTATACACATTTTTATATAGAATTCTTTTTCTTCTATTGAATTAGTACCACTTAAAATTAATAAATTATTAGTCCAGCTAATTTGTGTCACCAGCGGTGACACAAATGGAAAGTCTTTATAAGTTTCATAAAATTGTTTCATTCTATATATTCCACGTTTATTAAATCCTCTCATTGTAGGATATTCTCTTTTCATAAATTCCACTAATTTGTCAACAATTTTATCTCCCCAATTAGAATAATTTACTTTTTCACTTACATATTTTCCAAAATCCCAATATAAAGATATTAGTTCCTCATTAACCTTCTTATAAGCATTATTTCTTCTTGTTTCTATCATGCTAATTATTTCTGAAAAATTTAATTTCAAATCATTCATATAACTTTTTTCCTTTCTTCTTATTCTTTACTCGCTTTTAAATCCTTTGAATAATATATTAAATCAGTACAAGTTAATTCTCCATCTTTAATTTCTTCATCATAATTATCTATAAAGAATTTCTTAATTGTTTTTTCGTATTTGTCAAAGCCTTGTTTTACATAGAATGGAATATTATTTTCTGTTGTTCCAACTAACATCTTACTATATTTTTGTTTGTAGTTATCAAATAAATATTTTATCATTTTTTTGCCATATCCTTGACCTCGATATTTTTCTACTGTTGCTATATTCTTTAATTCACATACATTTTCATCCACTTTAGTTACAACAGCCACACATGCTATTTCATCTTTATATGTTAGAACAAACAATTCCCCATCTTTCATATACTTTTGTATAATTTCTTTACTTGGATCCGCTTCTAAAAGCAAATCCATATATTGCTCTTTATTATATTTTTCTTTCTTAATTACAACACTTCTTTTTACTGGTAAAAACTCAAAATTTTCTGGTAATTCTGGCTTTTCGGCATTGTGGCAATAATATCTAATTTCTTCTGAAAAAATACACCCACAATATTTTTGCATATATAAACCCAACTCTCTAGCTTTTTCATGTCCCTTCCAAAAACCTTCTCTAAAATCAACATATAAAAAATCTATTCCATATTCCTTGCTTAATTTCTCCATATATTTTTTTATAAAATTATGATTTTGATAAATACTATATAGAAGTGTCGTTGTTACTGTATCATATCCGTTTTGTTTTGCATATTCAAACGTTTTTCTAAGTCTTACAGGATAACAATAATTTATACATCTTGTATTTATATTATTTGATACACTTTTGCAAAAATTGTCTAAACCATACTCGTCGTTAAGTATAAGCTTTATATTTATTAATTCGGCATATTCTTTTAAGCAATCTCTTCTATTCTTATATTCTGTATAAGGATGAATATTGGGGTTATACCAATATAATGTTGGTTCTATTCCATCTTTTCTAAGTTTTTCAATACAGTACACACTACAAGGTGCACAACATGTATGTAACAAAAGTTTCATTTTATACTCCTCTTTTTAGTTTTCTTACTATTAAAATAAATACATATAGTTGTACCTAGAAGCATTAAAAATGTAAAAGGTGTTCCATTCTTCCAACCTTCTGTATATGCTAAAAATATACTGTTAGCCAATTGTGAAACTAAGGAAATTTGAATAATTAACTTTATATTAAATGATTTTTGCCATATCATTAATGGAAATAACCACATAATATACCATGGTTGAAAGTTTGTAATTAATAAAAACAAAAATGCAAATAAAAAATATTCAAACTTCTTTGCTTCATTATTAAATTTGACTTTTGGATTTAACAATAAAATTAAACAGTTGAAAAAGTATATTATTACAAATGCTAATAACAATGTTTTGTTAATTATTGTTGGTAAATTATCTGGAGTAAAGTATTCCATTAATATTATGTAAAAGTTCTTAGCAAATTTTGCCTGTTGAGTAAATATTCCATTTAATACAGTTATATCTTTTATATAAAACAAATATGGTATTACTACAATTGCAATAAAAAACAATCCATATTTAGTACACATTAATATTTTTTTATTTAGCTTTTCATTCCTGTAATAATATATAACAAATAGTGGTAATAGTAATATTGCAAAATACTTTATCGAAGTTGCCATTGCTAAAGATACTACTGCAAAACTTATATTTTTCTTTTTTATTAAAAAATATATTCCAAGCATTATAAAGCAAATTACAAATATATCATTGTGCACGCACATAATTCCTTCTAATAACATATATGGATTTAATCCATACATAACCGAAAATATTCTTTTTTTAGATATCTTATAAATTAAATAACAATTAAGTATGTGTATTGCTATATTTATCAATCTAAAAATAAAAATTCCAAAGTCTATATTTCCAAGTGAAAAAAATGCTATAATTTTACAAATAATAGTCCACAATGGTCCATAAACTACCGTTGTATTTGCCCAGTCGTTTAAATACCCTTGTGCTAAAACAGTGTCTGACTGCAGTATTTGTGCATTATCTTGCTTATCTACAAATTCAGTTATAGTATTGTAATATGGATTTTGATTATACTTTGCATCAATTCTACCAATTCCTAAATAATAAAAAACATCTGAACATGTAAAAGTTATTGAGCATAAATATACTGAAGATATTATTAAGGTATATATTAATATATCTTTTATATTTTTAAAAATATTTTTTTGCCTTTTTAATATTATTGAATACAATATGATCATTATTGATAATATAATTATATATAATATTGTTTGAACATTTCTATTAGAGTCGTCTAACAAAAAACAAAACCATTTGTCGAATTTATATACAGTTCCATTTTTTATTAAATATACTATAGATGGCATTACAAATAATATTGATGTTATTAAAAATGCTATTTTTAGCACTAAATTTATATTAACTTTTTTCAAAAAATTCACTTATATATTTTCCTCTCTTTTATAATCATATCCCAAGTGCTTATATGCTGGTGGTAATACTTGTCTTCCTCTTAATGTTCTCGATATAAAACCAATTTGAATTAAATAAGGTTCATAAACATCTTCTATTGTTTCTATTTCTTCTCCTATTGTAACTGCAAGTGCCTCTATTCCAACAGGTCTTCCTGCATATTGTACAATCATTGTATCTAATAATTTTCTGTCTATTTCATCTAATCCTAATTCATCTATTTCCAATCTATTTAAAGCATGTTTTGCAATTTCTATAGTAATATCTCCATTTCCAAGCACTGCTGCATAATCTCTAACTCTTTTTAGTAATCTATTGGCAATTCTAGGTGTTCCTCTTGACCTTCTAGCAATTTCTTTTGCTGCTTTTTTATCTATTTTTACTCCTAATATTTTACTTGATCTTTCTACTATTGTTGTTAAATCTTCTGTATTATATAATTCTAACCTATTTACTATTCCAAATCTATCTCTTAATGGAGTAGTAAGAGACCCTGCTTTTGTAGTTGCTCCAATTAAAGTAAATTTAGGTAAATCTAGTCTTATTGATTTTGCTGTAGGACCCTTTCCTATAATTATGTCTAAAGAAAAGTCTTCTAATGCTGGGTATAATATTTCTTCCACATTCTTATTTAACCTATGTATTTCATCTATAAATAAGACATCTTTTTCTGATAAATTTGTTAGTATTGCAGCTAAATCCCCTGGCTTTTCTATTGCTGGTCCAGATGTTATTTTTATATTAGATTGCATTTCATTTGCTATTATATTAGATAATGTAGTTTTACCTAATCCTGGAGGCCCATATAAAAGCACATGATCTAATGCTTCATCTCTTTTTTTGGCTGCTTCTATATATATTTTCATGTTTTCTTTTACTTTATCTTGTCCAATATACTCACTTAATGTACTTGGCCTTAAAGATGTTTCTAGCATCTCTTCATTTATATTTTCTATTTTTGGACTTATTATTTTATTATCCTCCATATTCTAGTTTCTCCTTTATTTATCCTAATTTAATAGCTTTATTATATATTTTTTTTACATATATGTCTAGTAATATTAAGCATTTTAAATGCAAAAAATGGTAAAGATTTATATACTTTACCATTTTTATTTTTTCTAAATATTAAGCCCTTGGATGTGCTTTTTTATAAATATTTTTTATTCCTTCATCTTGAAATTGCATATATACTTGTGTTGAAGATATATCTGAGTGACCTAACATCATTTGAATTGCTTTTAAATCTGCTCCATTTTGTAATAAGTGTGTTGCAAATGAATGTCTTAAAACATGTGGCGTAATATCTTTTGTTATATGAGCTTGTTCTTTATAATATTTTATTATTTTCCAAAATCCTTGTCTTGTTAATCTTTTTCCATTTATATTTACAAATAGTGCTGTAACTGTTTCGTCTTTAATTAGTATGTCTCTTGCTTCTTCGATATATTCTTTTAATGCTTTTAATGACATTTTTCCTAAAGGTATACTTCTTATTTTACCATTTGTATTGCAATTTACATATCCTTCTTCTAAGTTTACATCTGATATATTTAAAGATATTATTTCTGTAACTCTCATTCCTGTTGCATATGCAAATTCTAACATTGCTTTATCTCTAATTCCTTTTAAATCTACATCTTTTGGTTGTTCTAATAATAGTTCTACTTCTTGTGATGTTAGTACACTAGGTACTCTTTTTTCGATTTTTGGAGATTGTATATTATCTGTTGGATCTTTTTTTATTTTTTTATTTTTTAATTCATATTGATAGAAAGATCTAATTGATGCAATACTTCTAGATATTGTTGAAGGTTTTTTACCTATTTCTTGAAGGTGATTAATGTATTTTTTTAAATCCTCTTCTGTTGCTTTATTGAAATGTACTTTATTTAATTCAATATATTCATGATATTGTTTTAAGTCTCTTTTGTATGATTGAAGTGTGTTTTCTGATAATTTTTTATCATTTTCTAAAAAGTCAAAAAAAAGTTTTAATTGTTTTTCCATTTCTATTCCCCTATCTATAATTAAAAATAATATATTTACATAAACTATATATGTTATATCAAACAATTTAATAATTGTAAATACATTTTTGTATTTTTTTTTAAAAATATTTTATTACCCCTTTTAAAATGTTAGTCGAAATAAAAACCTCTATTACAGATGATAGCATTAATACAACTAACATTACTATAGAAAATATTGTATGCCTTAATATTTCTAATTTTATATTGTCTTTTCTTCTATCTTTTATTATTGATTTGTACAATTTAAATCCACTAACTGCAACAGCCAGTATTGCTGGTATAAATATTATATTTTGTAATAACAGACTAATTAGTATAAATGCAATTCCTTTTGATAAACCTAATACCATTATAGTTGCAGATATTGTGTATCCTAAACAAAATCCTCTATACAATACTATACCAAATACCACAGGCAATCCTATAACAGTGGTTCCAAAAAACCATAATATACACACTAGCATAACATTTTGTAATATACTGTTTTTTAATATTTCTGCACTATTTAAATTTTCTATGCCTTTAAATTTTTCAATAAAGTTAGATAGATATGAAGTAACTTGCATATTTTGATCATTTTGCATATTATTAACAAATAGTACTCCTGCAAATATTCCAATAATGAACATTAATAATACTATAAAATATTCTCTACCATTGTTTACTATATGTTGTTCTAACAACTCCGCAATGTTTATTCGTTTGTTTCTTTTCATAAAAACTCCTTATTGTAATTATTTATTTTTATACATAATGTGTATTCAATAAGAAGTTTTTTAGAACTATTTATTTTTTACTTCTATTTTTCCGTAATTACCTCCACCACCAGAGTGAACTTGCATTTTACCATCTCTTGCATTTATTATATTAGTTGCAATTTTTTTTCCTACAACTGCTTCTATGTCATCTTCTGACAATTTATGAATAATATTCATTTCTGTTTCAAATGTATCTAATAGTTTTTCTATTGTTTTTCCACCAACTCCTGGTATAAATTGTAATGGAATTTGATATATGTATGGAGGTCTATTAGCAGGACTTTTAGTTTGTTTTTTGTCTTTAATTAGCTCAATTCTATCAAAAACCCCAAATGTAACTTTAGCACTACCACAATTAGGGCATTTTGTTACTGGCTCTTTTGTTTCTATTGATGTTTCACAGTCATCGCAATATGTTCTATGATATTTTCCAAGTTTTGGGTCTAATCCGTAATTTGCTATAACTTTTCTTCCATCTTCATTTTTTAGTGCTTTTACAATTTCTTTAAATGATATATCTTCTACTTGAATTTTATTATATTCTCTCGCTATTTTAGGAAGAGAATGTGCATCTGAATTAGTTAAAAAAGTTTTATTTTCTAATTCTGATATTGTATCTGCTAAAAATGTATCTGAACTTAAGCCTAATTCAACTGCAAGTATTTTATTATATTTTTCTTTAAATATATATTCTAATCTATCTGTGCAATTACCATAATAGCTTTTGTGTGGGGTAAATATATGAGCTGGTATTAATATTCCATTATATTTTTCTACTATATCTATTAGCTCATATCCTGATATATCCGACCTTTGCGTGCTTAATGTTATATTTTTTATATGTTTGCTCATTTCTTTAGAAAATGCTTTTATATCTAACAAATGTGGGAAAAAGCACACATTATGAGCACTGCCACATTTTCCATCTCTTCCTTTTTCTGATGTTTCGACTTCACTTCCAAGTAATATGCATACTTTGTCTTTATATATAATTCCCCCATCTTTTAATTCATACGCATCTCCTGTTTTTAAAAAATTCTCTATATCTTCTATTACATATGGTGATGCACAATCTATAATTCCACAAACGTTTATCCCTTTCCTATCAGCACACTCTTTTGCAATGTTAGCAAAATTAAGACTTCTTGCTGCTGTTATTTTTACTGGTTTTCCATTTTCTGTTCTTCCTATATGAATATGTAAATCTGCAAATATTTCGTACATTTTTTACCTCTTTCTTTTCTTTATTTTATACATTAATTTAAGCGGTCGATAAAAATATCGCCGCTTTTATCTTTTGTACCTTACTTTTCTTCTCCTGCATATTTTTCTTTTGTTTCTTTAGTAAATAGTGATCTATTATTATTTTCTTTAGTTTGCTCTTTTTTTACTTCCATAACAGCTTCTTGCACTTTAGGTTGCATTGTTTCACAATATTTTATAGCATATTTACTTTCAAGTTTTTGGTCTGGAAATTTAATTTTGTTAAAAGCATTTTGATATACTCTTAAAGCTTCATATTTCATTTTACATCCTCCTTAAACTTCTACATATACATTTTCCATCATTTGTACAAATTCTGAAAATGTGTTCATGTATCTATTATAATAATCTTTTAAATTTCTATGTTCTAATAATGCTAATGCTTCGTCTGGTTTAAACCCTATTCTTTCAGGTCTGTCTAAAAGCATTCCTCCGAATTGATCTACTAATTCTAATATGTCACTTTCTTTTTCTCTTGGTTTACTGTCACTATATCTATTAACTTCTTCACATATTTTACAAAATCTTTGATCAAATCCAAGATTTAACAAATATTGTGCTCCCTCTCTAGCATAGGCATGCAATTTTTCTAAATTTTGTGCATTATCTACCTTCTTGCAATTGCATAATAAACATGCTGTTAAAACTAAATTTTTGTCTATGTTATCTTTTTGGCATATATCTGTGTAGTCTAAAAACATTTTTGCTATTTCTGTTTTTAAAATTACTGATTTATCAAAAAATATTTCACTTTTCCCTGTTTCGTTTGATTTTCTTTGTGCTAAATGCCTTACTATTTCCATTTTTTGATATAAATTTTCTTCTGATAAAATATAGTCTGCAAAGGTTTCCATTATTTCCTCCTATGTAACAAAATACAATGTTTACTTGTATTATAAATAAAAATTATGCTTTTTTCAACATTATATAAAAAATGTAACAAAACTGTAACACAATTGTAATATTACGTGTTTGGTATTGCTCTTCTTGCCATTTCATCACATCTGTTGTTATACTCATTATCAGCATGTCCTTTTACTTTTATAAAATTAACTTTATGAATTTTTGTTAATTCATAAAGCTCTTGCCATATTTCTTTGTTTTTAACAGGTTCTTTACTTGCTGTTTTCCAGTTGTTTTTTACCCAATTATAAATCCATCCTTGTTTAAAACCATTTACAACATATGCACTATCACTATATAAGTCTACCTCGCAAGGAAACTTTAAAAGCTTTAATCCTTCAATTACTGCTGTTAGCTCCATAATGTTATTAGTTGTTTTTTTACTTCCTCCTGATATTTCCTTCTTTGTATTTTTATACATTAAAATGCTTCCCCATCCTCCTGGTCCTGGATTTCCAGAACAGGCTCCATCTGTATATATTATAACTTTTTCCATAAACTATCATCTCCATTGTTTTTTTTGTTAATTTATGGTAGTATTATATCAATAAAATTAAAATTTAACAACAATATTTAGGAGAGATTTTTATGAGTAAAGTTTTAGGAATAATAGCAGAATATAATCCGTTTCATAATGGACATTTACATCATTTATTAAAAAGTAAAGAAATTACTGGCTCAAATTACGTTGTTGCAGTTATTAGTGGTAATTTTACACAGCGCCGGAAGTGCTTCACTAATTGATAAATGGTCTAAAACAGAAATGGCTTTAAATAATGGTGTGGACTTAGTAATTGAACTTCCTGTTTTATATTCTATTTCTAGTGCAGAAAATTTCGCAGAGGGCAGTATTAAAATTTTAAATTCCTTAAAGATTATAGATTATATTTCTTTTGGAGCAGAAACACAAAATATCAGTATTCTTAATAAGTTTGCTGATGTTTTGTATAATGAACCCAAAGAATATAAAAATATACTTTCTCATGAATTAAACAAAGGGTTGTCTTATCCAAAAGCAAGAGAAAATGCATTAATGCTATATTTAAATGACATAAGAAGATTTGCCAACGTTCTTTCATCTCCAAATAATATTTTGGGGATTGAATATTTAAAGGCTTTAAAAAAATTAAAAAGTCATATACAACCTGTTTCTATTCAAAGATTTGGAAGCCAATATAATGACACTACTATAACTGGTAATATTGCAAGTAGCACTTCTATTAGAAATATAGTTAAAAATAATGATTTTGATACATTAAGAAAAGTTTTACCTGCTTCTAGTTACTCTATTTTGGTAAATAATATAAAAAACGGTCATATTGTTTCTGATTTAACAAGTTTTGAAAGGGAAATTATGTATAACTTACGAAAAATGTCTATTGAAGAAATACGTGAATTACCAGATGTTTCTGAAGGTTTAGAATTTGCAATTAAAAACACTGCAAATTCTTGCAATAGTATTGTAGAATTTTTGAATATAATAAAATCTAAAAGGTATACTTCAACGCGTTTGCAAAGAATACTGTTGTATTCTTTATTAGGAATAACAAAAAAAGATATGGAAGTTTCAAAAAAAATAAATCCATATATTAGAATTCTAGCTTTTAATGAACGAGGCAAATATTTACTTTCAGAAATTGCTAAAGCAAATCCTAAGCTTGAAATTATAACTTCTGTAAAGAAATTTATGGATTCTTCTATAAATAAAAATCTTAAAAATATGATTAATAAAGATATTTTTGCAACTAATGTTTATACTTTAGGTTATGAATATGATTCTTGGAGTAATTTAGATTATACTCATAAATTACTAACATTAAAATAAATGCCGCAATGTAAAATTTACATTTGCGACATTTATTTTTAGTATTATTATTTAGTTATCCATTTTACTAAATTCAAATTACTTGGTTCTAATATCATTTCATGTTTTGGCATTACCCTAAATGTATAACCATAATTTCCACCTGTTGTTAATTCTATTTTTGCATTATAATAATATTCTCTTTTATCATTGTCTTTTTTTTCTAACTTCATTGGTATTATGCTTACATTTTCTACTAATCCATTATCTAATATTTTACCATAATATGCTTCTACTGTTATATTTTCCTCACTAATATTTGGCAAGCGAACCATACAGTGTACTTCTATGTTGTTTCCAGCATCTAATGTTATATTATCTAAATTGTTCATTTGCTCTATTTCTATTTTGTCCCAATTATTATACATGTCCTTTTTCCATGCATTATATGCTGCTACATCTTCTAAATTTGTGTAATATTTTTTTGTTAAATTGCATAATGGCATATATAAATTATTTGTGTAATCTACTAACATTCTAGATGTACTGTATTTTCCCCCAGTTGTTATTATTGATTGTTTCATTATTTCCATCCATTTTTCTGATATTCCTTTTTCATTTTTATCATAATATGTTGGTATTATTTTTCCTTCTAATGTATTATACATACTAGTGCTGTCTGCAATATCTTGTGTTTCATATGAATCGAATTCTGCATTTGTTCCTATTGTCCATCCATTGTTTTGTGTATATCCTTCTGCCCACCATCCATCTAGAACACTAAAGTTTATAACTCCATTTACAGATGCTTTTTGTCCACTTGTTCCAGATGCTTCCATTGGTCTTCTAGGGTTATTTAACCAAACATCTACACCACTTATTAAGTATCTAGACATTGCTATATTATAATTTTCAAGCAAGAATATTTTACCTTTAAATTGTGGCATCATAGAAATTTCATGTATATATTTTATTAAGTCTTGTCCTTCTTTATCTGCTGGATGTGCTTTTCCTGCAAATATTATTTGAACTGGTTTATTTGCATTGTTTAATATTTGTGTTATTCTTTCTAGATCTTTAAATATTAATGTTGCTCTTTTATAAGTTGCAAATCTTCTTGCAAATCCTATTGTTAAAATATTTGGATCTAATTTTGACACTATTTCATTTATATCATCATAACTATATCCAGATCTTCTTAATCTATTTACTGTGCTTTCTTTTACTAATTGCAATAATCTCATTTTTCTTTCTTGATGTGCATTCCATAATTGTTCATTTGGAATATTATTAATTTTTTCCCATACATAATCTTGATGGATATTATCTTGCCAATATGGTATTAAGTATTTGTTGTATAAGTCCTTTAATTTTGGTGCTAACCATGAACATGTATGTATACCATTTGTTACATATGTTATTGGTGATTCGTTTGCAGCAATATTTGGCCAAATGTCTCCAAATAATTCTCTTGATACTGCTCCATGCAATTTACTAACTCCATTTTTCTTTCCTGCAATTTTTAAAGCAAGAATTCCCATATTAAATCCTTCTTGCAATTCGTTTCCAGGTTTCATTCCCAACATTAAAAATTCTTCTTTGCTTAAATTTAGTCTTGGCCAAAAATCTTTAAAGTATTTTTCAACTAATGCTACTGGAAAAATGTCATTACCTGCTGGAACTGGTGTATGTGTTGTAAATACTGTTTTTGAGCTTGCAATATCTCTTGCTATTTCGAATGATACTTCTTTTTCTTTTATTATATTTTTTATAATTTCTAAATTTAAAAATGCAGAATGTCCTTCATTCATATGGTATATAGTAGGGTTTAAACCTAATGTTTTTAATAAATTAACACCGGCCATCCCTAAAACAATTTCTTGTCTTATTCTCATTTCTTGGTCTCCACCATATAGTCTTAAGGTTACGTTTCTGTCTTCTACATTGTTTTGGTCAATGTCTGAATCTAATAAATATAATTTTATTCTTCCAACATTTATTTGCCATATTTTTAAATATAATCTTCTTTTTGGGAATTTTACATTTATAATTAAGTCTTCCCCATTTTTATCTTTTACAGGATTTATTGGTAATTCTGACAAATTCAAGTCACGATATTCTGTTTCTTGTTCTCCATAGCCATTGATTTTTTGATGAAAATATCCATTTTTATATAACAAGCCTACTGCAACTAATGGTATACCTAAATCACTTGCAGATTTTAAGTGATCTCCAGATAATATACCTAGTCCTCCAGAGTAAATTGGTATTGTTTCATCTAATCCATATTCTGCTGAAAAATATGCTATTAAGTCATTTTTGTTGTCTGGATATTTGTTTGAAAACCATGTATTTTTACTTTTCATGTAATTTTCAAAATTTTCTATAATTTTATCATATTCTTTTAGAAATGATGTGTTTTTTGATACTTCTTCTAATTTTTCTTGTGATACTTGTTTTAAAAATTTAACTGGATTCTTATTTACTGTTTCCCATAAATCTCTATCAATTTTTTTAAATAATTTTAAATATTCAGTATTCCATGACCACCATAAATTATTTGCTACATCTGATAATTTTTCTATTCTTTTTGGTAATTGTGGATTAACTGTAATTCTGTTAAATACATACATTTTATTTATTCCTCCTTGGTACCTTTCATATTTTAACTTAAGTATATTGACATTTATATTATCTATTAAATATTATGTTTTGTCAAATATTTTTACATATTTTATGTAAGATTTTTTATAAATTAAAAGCCAAGAAATATATTCTTAGCTTTTTACATATAGTTATTTATTTTCTTCAACATTCATTGTTAATATTTCTTTTAATTCGTCTTCTGTTACGCTTTTTTCTCCTCTAATATGTAAATCAACTACATAACTGTCAGATATCTCTGACCATACATATTTTGCAGAGTATTTTGTTTCATAGCTTCCACTAGCATATGTATATGAAAATGTTGCATAATAGAATTTTCTACCATTTACTTCCATAGTTTGTACTTCTGATAAATTTAAATCTTTATATTTTTCTTCCTCAGTATATGTTTTTAAATTTTGTTTTAATGATTCATAGTATTTGTCTTTATCAGAACGTGTTGTTGATATTTTTATAGATGCATCTCCTTTTTCTAATGATCTATAATTTTCTGAAACATATCTTGAATTATATCCTTGTGGTAGTTTAAATGTAATTTTATATTTGTCATCATATGATATTATTTCATTTTCTTTTGTTTTTTCTTTTTCTTCATTACCATCATTGTCATCATTATCATTGTTGTCATCATCTTTAGTTGTTGTTGATTGATTTAATAATGTACTATTTGAATTTTTAGTTCCTACTGAATTCATTCCAGAAAATGATTCTATTAATTCATATAATTTTGATTTTTGTAAATTTGTTACTAAAGTTTTTTGATCTGCTGATGTTAATTTGTCTGCTTTTACGCTATCTTTTACGTTTACATTATCAATATTTTCGTTGTATTTTGCACTATAATCTAGATTTATAGCTACTTTTCCAAATTCTTCTATATTAAATTCTATTTTAGCAGTTCCTTCTTTTTCGCCTTTTTCTTCTATTGTAATTACACCTGAAAGTACTGTTTTATCTTCGTCTTCTTTTATTTCAAAAGAGTATTTATTCTTTTCAGTTTTTGTAAATGCTATTGTTACTTTTTGATTTTCTTCTTCGCTATATGCTGTTGCAGATAATTTTACTAATTCTTGCATTAATCCTTTTGTATATAAACTAACTTCTATTGTTGTTTTTTCGTCATCCTCTATATCCTCTGCACTCTCAAGTAGTTGCTCTAATGTTTTTTTAACTGTTTCTTTATCTTCAAAACATTTTAAAAATTCTTCATTATCTTTTAAGTTTTTAGCAATATTTGTTGTTTCTTCCTTTAATTGTTTTGCATTTAATTTTATAGTATTTTTTGTTGTATTTTCTTTTTTACCATTTATTTCTATTTCTTCTTTTTGGCTAGAACAGTATTCTGGTTTTATTGTTTTAGTTATTTCTTCTTTTAATATTTTCATTGATTTTTGTAATGCTAATTTTTGTTCATTTGAAATTTTTTGACTTTCTAATAATTCGCTAGCATTTGAGTAAAATTCATCATCCATTTCTGCTTCTATATATTTATTTAATAAATCTTTTGCATATAGATATGTTTTTTGCCCATTTATGTCAGAATATAATTGTAAATTTAATAAGCTTTTTTGATCATAATTTGATTCTAAGTTAGCAATCATTTTTTTGTCTTCATTATTAGTTTGAACATTAAATTTAATATCTGTTTTATTTATTAAATCTAATATTTCTTTATCTATTGATTTATTATCTGTTTCAATATTTGCACTTAATTTTAGTGATGCATTTATTGTTTTATAATCTGCTTCTTTTATTTGGTCTGTATATGAGTCAATAGCTTTTCCTATTATTCTTTTATACATTTGTTCTGCTTTTGAGAAAAATGCAAAATAGTATATTAGTCCTGCTACTATTGCAACTACTATTATTCCAATTATAATTGGTAATGCAGTTATACCGTTTCCTTTCTTTTTTGGTGGTTCGTTTGAACTCACATTAAAGTTGTAGTTTGGTTTTGTTTCTGGTGCTTGATTAACCTCTTGTTCTGGTTTGTTTGGCTCTAAATTTTCGTTTGGTTGATTATTCTCTTCCATTTTTATTCCCCTTTCAAATTTATATAACATATTAATTATATTATAAGTTTATTTTGTTTGCAATACTTTTAAATTTATTTTTAATTTAATATCTTATTTGTTTCATTCTTCCATATACTAAATCTACCCATGTGCTAGATGCTGGACAAAATCTTATTTTTACAGCAGCTAATGTCTTACCTTTGTAAAAAGTCCCACCTTTTGTTAAATATTTGTTATGTAATGTTTTAGCCGCAATTTCTAGGCCCTCTTCTACCGAATTATATTTTATTAACTTTCCTTTTGACATTAAACTTATATAATTGTGTGTATTTCTATGATTTGTAGCTATTGTCCAACCAGATTCTGCTGAAATTAGTCCGCAAAAAAATATTTCGTTTATTTCATATTTTTTGCATAGTTCATAAATTATATCTGAATTGTTAAAAAAGAATTTACTTTTATCTTCTTTTACTGTTGCTATTAAATTTTTAAAATCTTGTTTAGATAGCCCTGTTCTTATAGTTAAATCCATATCTTTAGAAATAGAAACATTTTCTAATGTTATATATTTTTCTTGTTCTACTTGTTCTTCTTGTACTGTAATTTCTTCGTTTTCTTGTGCATTAACTCTTGGAGTTTCTTGCCCTCTGTATGTTACTTCTTGCTCATTTATTTGCTTGGCTACACTTATTTGTGCATTATCTTCTTCATTAGTTATTGAATTTGTTGTTTCGGCTACTCGTGTACTTGTATTGCATGTAAATAGATTGGCTGTTAGTGCTAACAGCATAACAGCCACTACTACATATATTATTCCTTTTATTGATATTACTGTTTTTTTATCTTCTTTCATAATTATTTAAATAAATTTGTAATTGCTTTTTTTCTTATTCTTTGTATGGCATTGTCAACAGATTTTACTGGAGCTTCCAATTTGTTTGCAATTACAATATAACTTTCTCCTTTTATATATCTATTCAAAACTTGTTTTTCAAATTTACTTAATGATTTATCTATAGCATCTTCTACTTCTTTATAGTATTCTTTTTTAGTTATTGTTTCTAACGGGTCTTCTATTGTTTTACTATTAAAAGTGTCTATTAGTTCGTTACTATCTTCATCATTGTCATATGCTGACGTGTTTAAAGATAAATATGAATTTAGTGGCATATGTTTTTGTCTATTTGAACATTTTATTGCTGTAATCATTTGTCTTTCAATACAAATGTTAGCAAATGTTTTAAATGTATTTTGTTTTTCTAGCTTAAAGTCCTTTATTGCTTTAAATAAGCCTATCATTCCTTCTTGTATCATATCTTCTTTTTCTGAGCCAATCATATAATATTTTCCTGCTTTTGCACTTACTAAATCTTTATATTTTTCTAATAAAAATGATAGTGCTTGCTCGTCCCCATTTTTTATAAGTTCTATAATATTCTCATCTTTTAAATTAGCATATTTATTAGTGGCATAATATACATTTTCCTGTTGCATATGATTTTATATACCTCCGAATGTGTTTTTTTGTATTATATATTTCAAACCCTTGAAAAGTCAAGGGTTTTTTATATTTTTATTTTATTTATTTAATTCTTGATTAATTACACTCCATACCTCTGGATCTTCTCTGTCCTTTTCCCATGCGGCAGATCCAGCCAAATTATATTTTGTTATTAATTCAATTTTAGCTTTTATTGATTCTAAATCTTCTACCCACATTTTTTTTGTTGTATTTTTTTCTTCATATTCAACATAGTATTGCTTTAAGTTATCATCCCATGTTTTTTCTACACTTTCTGGTAATACTTTATTTATATTTTTCATATTTACAACATCACTTTTTACTTTTCCGTTTGAATCCTCTGTCCATAATCTAGTATAAAATGGTACAGCAAGTATAATTTTATCTGATTTTATTTCTTCTGTTTCTAAGAATTTTTTTAAACTTAATTCTATCCAATCATATCCTGCAGTTGTTCCTGGTTTTGTACTTGATACTCCATATTGATCATATGCCATAAATATTATATAGTCTGCAACATGTCCAATAACGTTTCTGTCAAAACATAAAGACCATGTATCCCCACCATCTGGCGCAGTTACATCTACAGATATAACTAGGCCAATTTCTTTTATTCGTGGTGTTAATTCTATTATGAATCTTGAATATAAATCTATGTCTTCTTTTTTCATATTTTCAAAATCAATGTTAATTCCATCAATTTTATATTTTACACATAGATTTACTATATCTTCAATTAGTTTTTGTCTTTTATCATAGTCATTCATTATATTAGAAGTTACACTTAACATTCCATCTCCAGAATTTGATATCATTGGCCACACTTTGTATCCATTGTTATGCGCCCACTTTATATATTCTTCTCCCTTGTCGCCTACATTTTGTTGCACATTACCATTTTTATCTAAATAGAAAAAAGATGGTGATACTACGTTTACTCCTTCTATTTTTGTTCCATTTCTATCTGGTGCTGATGCATATTCAGAATAATAATCCCACACTAAGTTTACTTTTCCTTGTATTTGTTTTTCTTCTTCCATATTTTCTCTAACTATAACTTCATTTGCAATTTTTTTAGATTTTATATAGCCTACTTTTCCTTTATCTGTTCTTACTTTTGCCCACTTTCCGTCATTTGAAACAACAATTACATAGTCTCCTTTTTTTACTCTGTCTACTGTTTTAGAAATAAAATTGGTTGATGATTTTACTGCTACTTGACTTGTTACTATTGCCTTTTTTTGTTCTCTATTTGTGGAGTCAATTGTAATTACTTTAGAGTCTTCTATGTTTTTTATTTCAATTCCATACACATCTAGCATTTCTGATATTGGTAAATATATTGTATTATCTTTTTCTATAGCACTTGCATATATTTTTTTATTTGCCCCATTTATATTTATTTCGTTTTCTTCAAATCCAATTGATGCTATTTTTTTATCATATGTTGTTATAATTTTATTATTTTTTTCATCCTTGTATATGTATTTATCAAAAAAATTTGCAATATCTTGTTTTGATAAATATACAACATTATTATCTACCAAAACATCTTTTTTCAAATTAGATGTTACATTATTATTATTTATTACTAAATTAATTTTTTTATTTTTATCTAATATAATAAAATCATTTGCTACATACGCTACTATTAATATTATTATTACAGCAATTATTGATAAAAATGTTTTTATTATTACCTTTTTCTTCTTTTCTATTTCTTCTTTAGTCATTTTCTTTTTTCTCATATTCTTCTCCTTTTTTGTATAATACTTTTTTTACTATAACATAATTTTTGTTTTTATGAAATAGAAAAAGATGAATTTTTTTATTTTTTTCATAAAAAAAGATATTGCATTTTGCAATATCTCTTTGGAGTTACCGCCCCCTCATCTTATTTATAATGCGTTTAAACAAACTCCCTCTTCTTTTTTTCTTTAAAAAGTTTCTTTTTTCAACTTGGGCAATTAGATAATTTACGTCGAACACTAGCCTTTTAATATCTGCTTCTATTTCGGCATCGTATTCGATTTTTACTTTTATTTTTTCAATATGCCTTTGAACAATTTTTACATCGTCATTATTTAGATTCTTAATTTCTACTTCCAACATTTCAATGGTATTTGTTGGATCGTAATAATTTTTTAATTCTAATTGCCTTTTTACTTGTTTGAGTTTATTTTTATTCACATTATTGTTTTGAGGGATTGTCGGCTGTCTTACTTCTTTTTGCATACTTCTCACTCCCAAAATTATTTTATACAAAAATTATATCATATTATGTATTTTTTTGCAAAATTTTCTGTGCAATTAATGCTTTGATTTTTATTCCTTGTTCACTAAACATTTTTTCATGTTCTGTCTCTATATTTTTTCCATTAAAAATGTCTTCTTTATGTAAGTCTTTAGTAATTTTTTTTATTTCAAATCCACTCTCCTCAAAATATAGTATGCTTGATTGAAATAAATCATCATCATCTGTTTTAAAATATATTTCTCCCTCATCTTTTAAGAACTGTTTATATTTTTCTAATTGTTTTGTATGTGTTAGCCTTTTTTTTCTATGTTTTCCTTTAGGCCAAGGATTACAAAAATTTATATATATTCTTTCTATATTGTCTATTTTATCTAGTATTAACAATATTCTCTCAATGTCAAATCTAGTAAGTATTATATTTTCTGGTTTTATATTTTTATTACTATATTCGTTTTCTACATTTCTTTTTGCAAGTCCCAACATAGCATCAACCAAATCTATTGCAATATAATTTATGTCTAAATTTTCTGAAGCTAAATTAGATATAAATTGCCCTTTTCCACATCCCAATTCTAAATGAATTGGATTATTAGAATTTGTAAAATGCTTCTTCCATTTTCCTTTCCATTCTTCTGGATTATCCTCATAAAAATTACTGGCTTCTAGTTCTGGTCTTGCCCATTTTTTGTATCTTATCCTCATTTTTTTCTCCTCTTTATTTTACTAGAATTTTATTTTAACATATATTTACTATTTTGTAAAATTTGACTTTAACTTATATATTTTATATACTATTTGCATGGAAATAAATTATGTAGTAAAAAATAGTGATAAATTTTTAAGTGTAAATGATATTATTAATTTAAAATTTAAAATTTCTTCTAGATTAAAGTTAAAATTAATTAAGAATCATAAAATTTATTTAAATGGTATTGCTTGTGATACCAGATGTAATATAAAAGGAAATGATATAATAAAAGTAAGTTTTGATATAGAAGAAGATAATTCTAATATTATACCCAAAAAAATGGATCTTAACATTATATATGAAGACGATTGGCTTTTAGTTGTTAATAAACCTGCCGGAGTTGCAGTACATCCTTCAATATTGCATTATGAAGATTCACTTTCTAATGGCATTAAATATTATTTTAATACTATTAATCTAAAAAAGAAAATTAGACCTGTTAACAGATTAGACCTTAATACTTCTGGCTTAATTATTTTTGCAAAATGTGAATATATTCAGGAATGTTTATCAAAACAAATGGCTAGTTGTGATTTTACTAAAGAGTATACTGCTATTGTTTCTGGAACATTTAACAATAAATCTGGAACAGTTAACCTTCCTATTGCTAGAAAACCAAATAGTATTATTGAAAGGTGTATTAGTCCAAATGGTCAAGTATCAATTACCCATTATGTTGTATTAAAAGAATTTGAAAATTATAGCTTAATAAAGTGCTTTTTAGAAACTGGCAGAACTCATCAAATAAGAGTTCATATGGCATATATTAACCACCCTCTAATTGGAGACACTTTATATGGTACTTATTCCAATTTAATTAATAGGCAAGCATTGCATAGTTCTTGCATAAAATTCATTCATCCTATACTTAATAAAAAAATTTCTTTATCTTCTGCCATCCCTACAGATATGCAAAATTTATTAAAATAAGTTGCCACTTCAAAATGGCAACTTATTTTATATTATTCTCCTAAATTAATTCCTATACTTTTTGCTGTTATTACTAACTCATTATCCATTGTTATTTTTCTTATATTGCTTTGAGCAGTATTTCCAGAAGCTGCACCTATTTCTTTATTATTTCCTACTACTTCTTCTAAAGAAATATATCCTAATTTTCCATCTTTATATGTTACTAAGTTGTTGAATTTTCCATCCATTGCTAGTTCCATTGCTTTTACTCCATATTTTGTTGATAATACCCTATCATAAGCTGTAGGTGTTCCTCCTCTTTGAACATATCCTAACACTGTGCATCTAGAAACTAAACCTGTTAGTTTTTCTAAATCTTGTGCAACTTTTTCTCCAATTCCTCCTAATCTTATATTGTCTAATCCTTTTCCATCATCAAGTTTTTTCTTTACTACTATTTCTCCATCTTTTGGTCTAGCTCCTTCTGATACAACTATAATACTAAAGTTTTTTCCTTCTGCTTGTCTTTGTTTTACTTTTTCTGCAACTTTATTTATATCATATGGAATTTCTGGTATTAATGCTGCATCTGCTCCTCCTGCTATTGCTGACTCTAATGCAATCCATCCAGCATATCTTCCCATTACCTCTAAAACCATTATTCTATGGTGTGAAGCTGCTGTAGTATGAAGTCTGTCTAAACTTTCTGTTGCTACAGATACAGCTGTATTATATCCAAATGTTATATCTGTATGTGCAACATCGTTGTCTATGGTTTTTGGTACCCCAATCACATTTACTCCTCTTAATGAAAAATCTCTTCCAGATTTTTGTGTTCCATCTCCTCCTAATGTAAATATACAATCAAAACCTGCTTGTTTAATATTGTCTATGCACTTTTGTGACATATCTTTGTATATAGTTTGTCCATTTTCCTCTACTTTTAAATTGAATACATTAGTACTATTTGATGTTCCTATTATAGTTCCACCTCTATGTAATAAACCTGACGCATTTGTGTTTGAATCTAATTTTATATAATTATTTTCTAATAAACCTTTATATCCTTCAATATATCCATAACATTCAATTCCATTGTTTTCTGCAGTCTTTACTATTGCTCTTATTACAGCATTTAATCCTGGTGCATCTCCTCCATTAGTTAATATAGCTACTTTCTTTATCATAAAAAATCCTCCTTGGTTTTGTTTAATTTTATCTTTTTTATTATATCAATAAAATAAAATTTTACAACACCTTTAGAATATTTTTTAGACAATTTTATCTTTTATTACTTTTCTTTGTACTAATCTAAATCTTTAATATTTCTTCTATTTTGTTGCAATATGTATATTTTCAATTTGAGCTTTTAATTCTCTAGAAATTATATTTTGAATTTGAGCAATCTCTTCTTGTTTTAATTCTTCAGCACCTATTATTACACTTATACTTTCACCATTTACAAATATTATATTATTTTCAAAGCCTTTAGTTTTTATTAGATTTTCACATATCATTATGCTGTTTTTGGTTTCATTTATTTTTGTTATTTCTTGTGTTGCTGATTGTTTTTGTGTTTCTAACGAATTTTCACTATTTAATACTTTGTTGTATGTTTCTAGCATTTGTGAATACATTGTTTCTCTTTCTAATTTGGATTTAGCAAAATATTCATCGTTATTTACAGAAGAATTTGTTTGTTGAACTTCTAAATCATCCTGCTCATTTTTTAATTCTTCATTATTATTTAATTTTTCATCTTTATTTTCAGTAACAACATCATTGCTATTAACTAATGTTGCATCTCCTACATCTGCAATTTGAGAATTTGATTCAATTTCATTACTATTATTTTCTGCAATAGCTCCTGTTTGTTGAGTTTGATTTAAAGACGTAAAATTTAAGTATCCTGCTACCACTAACATTAAAGCAATAACATACATAATTACTTGATTTTTTTTAAATACACTTTTCATTTTTTATTCCTCCTATTTCATTTCAAACACTTGAATTTTATGGGTTGCAAGCCCTGTTGCAGCCTCTACAGCCTGAATAATATTCGTTTTTACATTAACATTACTCGCACCTTTGGCAGTTATTATTGCTCCCTCTATTTTAGGTTTAACTATTTTTTGAGTAATTGGTGTCTTTTCACCATTATTTTCTTGATAAACTATCTCTTTTTGGGCATCTGTTTCTTCTATTTTTCTAATTCCTCCTGAAGTATCAGTCTCTTCAGTGCTGCTACTTTTGGAATTTTCATTATACATTGCAACCATCTCACTACTTTGAGAATAATTAATAAAAACATTAACATCTCCAACGCCACTTATTTTACTTAATATGTACTCTAACTTCTCACTAAGGCTTTCGGTATTTTCTGTATTATCTGAAGAAACCTCATTTTGATTCGTAATAGCTAACCTTTTGTTTGAAGTATTGTTTTCACTTTTAGTTGTTTCTTTTTTATCACTTAATATGAAATTAATGGCAATAATTGTTACTATTAAAATAATAATAAAAACGACTATATTTTCAACTTTTTTCTTGTTATTACCTTCTTCTTCTTTTAAAGTAACTAACTGTTTTAATTTATTTTTAAACATTTATCCTCAACTCCATATTCTTCTTTTAAAAACTTTTTTAAATTATTTATGTCAGCATCTGTAATTTCATTGCTATTATTTTTATTTTGGTTTGATATATTTACTTTTTTTATTTTTTGAACTTCATCTATTAACTTTTCTTCTACCTCTTTTTTATCTTCAACTAAATTAGCTTCGTTCTTTTTTATTTTTAATACAACTTTTTTTATCCCTGCATTTTTTTCATCACCAGTTATAACAGCATTAACATCACATTTAATAACATCATACCCCTTATTAGTAATTTTAGTTTTTATATCCTTTTCCAACTGTTCTATATATAACTGTTCTAATCTTTTATCCATAGAACTTTGATTATTTTTAGTTTGAACAGTTATATTATTTGTATAATTTTCAAAACTAAAATTTTCAACGCTCGATGCTTGTACACTTTTCATAAATGGTGATACTATATTAAACAATATATATATTCCCATTACCATTCTAATATATTTTTTTGTTTTATTATTTGGCAAAAGCATTTCTAATATTGAAACTATAATTACAGATAACGATAATGTTTTCGCCCATGAACTTAAAAAATCAATCATACTTTCCTACCTATACATCATTCCACTATTTGATATTTTTATAATTAGAGTTATCCCTATAATTAGCATTACGGAAATTGAAGACAATATTGCTAACAATATTTTAAATATGTCTCCGATTTGATCTAATAACCCTACAATTTTTTTATCTGCAACTACTTCACATGTTCCAGCTAACAATTTGTAGCATATTGTAAGCACTCCTAATTTTAAAATAGGTACAATACATATTCCTATTACAATTAAAATTCCTAAAACTCCTAATGCATTTTTTAGAATAACTCCACATCCTAAAACAGTGTCAACTGTATCACCAAGTATTTTTCCTACCACAGGAATTGCAGAACTTACAACCGCTTTTGTTGTTTTAGCTGTTATTCCATCTACGCTACTTGATAATGTTCCTTCTAATGATACTATTCCAACAAAAACTGTTAACACAACTCCAAGGAGCCATGTTACACCCGACTTCATCATTTTTGATATTTTGTCTAATTGTATTTTGTCAGAGATTTTAGATATAATGCTTAGACTAGCAATTATTAAAACTACTGGAATTAGAACATTTTGTATTAAGTTACTTATAAAATTTATAGAAAATAAAATAATTGGTTCTATTAAACTACTAGTTGTTATACTTCCTGTATACATCATTAGCGATGTTAATAATGGAATTAATAAATTTATAAATCCAACCAGATTAGCAGTTGTTTCTTTTACTGATGTTATTATGTCAGAAAAGTTCGATAGTATTATTGTTGTTATTAAAATATATTGCACGTAATAAATTATGTTCGATATATTATTATTTTCTAGTCCTTCACTTATTGATTTTAAAACACTATGTATTATAATTATAATTAAAATTATAAAAATATTTTTTATACTAACCCTAAACTCTTTTCCCAATAAATTTATAATTTTTTTAATAAATGTTGTATTGTCAATATTACCTGATATTGCATCCTCTAAAACTTTATTTATATCAGTTCCTTCGAAAAATTCACCTTTATATTGTTCTGCATTTTTTATAAATGTTCCTATCCCAAAGTTTTGTTTATGTTCTTCTATTGTTTCTTTTTCATTTATTGCATATGTTACAGTTGACATTCCAATAAGCATTAATATAATAAGAACTACTATGTTTTTTCTCATTTGTATTCTCCTTTTATTATGGCATAATTTTTAATATTAGTTCTAATAAACTAGAAATAATTGGAATTGACATTGATATTATAATTATTTTAGTTCCAAGTTCAATTTTACTAGCTATTGCACTTTCCCCAGAGTCCTTACAAACGCTAACTGCAAATTCTGACAAAAAAGCTACTCCTGTAATTTTTATTAGTAAATTTAAGAAATTATTATTTATAGATGTTTTACTAGAAATAGATTGTAATAAATTAATAACCCCTGTTAGTTTGTCCATTACCAAAACTAAGATTAATACTCCCGTAATAAGACTTATGTATATTGCAAATTCTGGTTTATATTGCTTTAATAAGATTATAATTATTAATGAAATTAGAGCTATTCCTATTATTTTTAATACTTCCATAACAACTCCTTATAAATTAAAAATAGTTCTTACAGTATTAAATAATGTACTAATTTCTTTTATAACCATTGTTAAAACAATTACCAAACCTGCTAATGTAGTCATCATAGCTTGATCTTCTCTTCCTGCTCTTACAAGTACTTGATGAAGTACTGCAACTAAAATTCCTATTGCTGCAATCTTAAACAATAAATTTATATCCACAAAAAACACACCCTCTCTTTTTAAATAAGAATTATAACTATTGTTGCTCCTATTGTTATGCCTAATTTCTTATATAATTTTTCATTTTTTTGTCTTTCCATCTCGGCATTTTGTATTTGATTATTTAAAAAATTTTCTGTTATATCTATTTGGCTAATTTGCCCTTCTACATCTGTCATACCTAATAATTTTGAAAGCATTTTTATTGCATTTTTATCTTCTTCATTTAAATTGCATGTATTCTCTTCTACTGCTTCTTCCCATGCTTTACTTGCTGTTTTCTGCTTCATTTTATTTATTGATTTTACAAAAATTTTGGATATATTTGGCGTTGAATTTTTAGCTATGTATTCAAATATTTCTGGTAACGGTTCATATGTAAATTTTATTTTATTTTTTAATATATTAAGTGCATTTTTCATATCTTGCAACTCTTTTAATCTATATATATATTTATTAGAAATATTTTTTCCTAATATACCTGCAGATATTAATATAAGTAACAACATTATATATTTTACAATTATCATAATAAAAACACCTTGTCCTTTTATTTTTTAGTATTATATTCATTAAAAAAATTTTTAGAACTATTATATAAAAATAATTTTTTCAATTTGCTTATTTTCTACTAATTCATATACATCTTTGTTATTTTTTACATCTTCCAAATTATTTCCATGCATAGTAAATATACCTTTTACTCCGAGAATTTAATGCATTTTCAATTGCTATTACGTCTTCTTTTGACCCTATTTCGTCACATGCTATAATTTCTGGTGCCATTGATCTTATAAGCATTTTCATTCCTGTTGATTTACTTACATTGTCAATTACATCTGTTCTAATTCCTATATCGTTTTGTGGTACTCCTCTGTACATTGCCGCTATTTCTCCTCTTTCGTCTACTACCCCACAAGTTTTTCCTTCAAAATTTATTTCACTTATTCCGTTGCTTAGTCTTCTAATTGTATCTCTAAGTATTGTGGTTTTACCTTTTCCAGGTGGCGAAACAATTAAAGTATTGTAAATTGTATTTTTTTCAAAGTCTATAATCTCTTTTAAAATTTTATTGCTAGCATTAAAAACCTGTCTTGCAATTCTGAAATTTAAACTAGTTACATATTTTATGTTTGTTACCTTTTGGTTTTCTACTACAACTGTTCCTGCAATTCCTACTCTATGTCCTCCTTTTATAGTTAAGAATCCTTCACATATTTGATTTTTATATGCATATATTGAATTTTCACATAGCTTTTCTAGTGTTTGCAATATTTCATTTTGACTTACAATATATTCAAGCATTATACTAGATTTATTTAATTTTAAAATAATTGGTTTTTCACTTCTAATTCGTATTTCTTGTAAATTATTTATTATATTAGTATTGCCTTCTATTGTATTGCTTAAAACATGTTGAATATTAAATGGTAAAAACTTTATTATGTTATAAATATCATCCATTTTTATTCTCCTTGTAATATAAATTTTTGATAAACTCATAAAAGAAGCATATATTAATATAATTAATATATGCTTCTTTTATTTTATTTAGAACTATAATTTTAAATTACTCATTCCAATTATGATAAATATTTGCAACATCATCTAGTTCTTCTAATCTTTCAATTAGTCTTTCCATTTTTTCTCTTCCATTCTCATCTAAGTCAACAGTTGTTGATGGAATCATTTGAACTTCTGCTTCTAAAAATTCCAATCCATTTTCTTCTAATTTTTCTCTTACTTCTGCAAAATTACTTGGTTCTGTTATTATTTCATATATTTCGTCTTCTGAATTAAAATCTTCTGCTCCTGCATCTAATGCTAACATCATTAACTCATCTTCATCCATATTAGTTGTTGTTTTATCTATAACAATTATTCCTTTTTTGTTAAACATATATGATACACATCCTGATGTTCCTAAATTTCCTCCTGCTTTATCGAATACATGTCTTACATCTGCTGCAGTTCTGTTTTTATTGTCTGTAGCCGCTTCTACAATAACAGCAACTCCACATGGTCCATATCCTTCATATGTTATTTCTTCATAATTTTCATTACTTGTTGATGCCTTTTTAATTGCATTGTTTATTGTGTCGTTTGGCATGTTTGCTGCTTTACATTTGGCAATTACTGATTTTAATTTTGAGTTTCCTGCTGGGTCTGGTCCACCTTCTTTTGTTGCTATTAATAATTCTCTTCCTAATTTTGTAAATATTTTTCCTCTTGCTGCATCAGCTTTTCCTTTTTTTGCTTGTATGTTGTGCCATTTACTGTGTCCTGACATATCTCTCTCCTCCTCTTTGTTTTTTATTGTATTTTCAAGGTTTCTATCCTTTATCTTATAATTTTCGTCTTTTATTGTATCACATTATTTCATATTTGTGTAGTATTTTTCAGAGATTTTTAAATAAACAATTTATATATCTATAAATTTCTCCCCAATTACTAACTTCTTTTAAATAACTATTTTGTTCTAGTTTTTTCATTTCTTTATCTCTAAAATAAATTACTTTTATTCCATTTTCTGATAACTTTTTACATACTTCATATGAGTCATCTATCATAATATCTATATTTTCTTTTTTAGCAGCTTCTAATTTGTCTACTTGTTTCCAATAATATTTATCAAACGAAAGATTAGCTTCTTTAAATTTTTCCATTGCTGTCTCTTGCATTTCTTCTATCATTCCACCTCTTGCTGATATTATAATAAACTCATTGCCTTCTTTTTTTAACATATTAATTACATCTTTTGCCCCTGGTATTAATGGAGCTTGTTTAGACAATTTTAAAAAACTACTATTTACAAAGTTCATTCTTTCTTCTTCTGTCCAATCATATCTGTTTCTTAAGTATTGCTCATTTCTATTTATAACTCCATTCTTTTTTAGTTCTATAAAATCATATAAATCCCCATAAGTTTTTAGTACTCTTTCATAATCTAATATTACTCCATCTATATCTATGCCTATTTTCATTTATTTTTTCTCCTTTATTTATCTTATTATTTCTGTACAACATTTACTTTTAAGCATATTATAATATTGAATTTTTTAAAAGTCAATTTTTTCAACTAGTTTAATATGTAAAAAAAATAAATGTTTTTAAAGTATATTTTTCTAATTTATTTATAAAAAAACTCTGCCAAAATTTTATTTTTTGACAGAGTAAACTATTACAATGTAATAATTTTTTTATACACAGAATCTGCAACCTCATGTTCAGACATATTTGTTGTGTCAACATATAATATGGGTGAATCAATCTTTTCGTAGAACTTTTTAAATTCAGCTTTATAGTTCTTTAAAAAATTCTCCTTAGAAAATGTAACTGGACCACCAGTATTCATTCTCCTTCTAATTGATTCATCAACATCTACGTCAACCACGTACAAATAGTCTGGCTTTACATCATAAAACTCTGCAAACTTTTCCATAAAGTTTTTGATGTATTCAAAGTACTTTTCATTTTCGTTTTTATACATTGTTGCCCAAAAAAGCTGATTATAATAACCTCTGTCTAATAAGATAAAGTCCACATTAGACTTAAAGATTATTTCTAAACTCTTTTGCAATGTTTCCAACGTAATCCAAAGATTTTGAGCAATATCTCCTTTAGGAATTACATTTGGAAGAAGTTCAGCAGCTTCCTGCATGATAAGTGCATTAACATTATTGTTTTTTACATATTTTTTCATATTACACAATAATGTTGTCTTTCCAGAATTAGGTAACCCTGAAAATTCAATTACAATTGGCCGTTTCAATGTAAACAGAGCCTCCTTTTCTATGCTTAATATATTGAATTATATTACATTATTTTGTAAATGTCTATATTTTTTTAAAATTAATCAATCAACTCAGAATCCTGAAAAACAATTATATTATCAATATTTTTTATAACGTTTTTTAAAATTGCATTATCATCATCTATAAAAACTATTTGCTTATTTGTTTTTACATTCTTTAAATAATTTGCTTTTATTTCAGGAGAAGATGTATTATCTGTTTCTTGTTTCGAAATTATAATTCTATTTTCCCTTTTAAAAAAAGGTGCATATTTATCTAGCCATATATTCTTTTCTTCTATTTGAAAGTTTTTCCTGCAGATTGATAAAATATATAATTCAATATTAGGAAGTTCATTTATTTTTTCAAGCTTATTTATGTTTTCTTTTAATGGTCTTTTATTAAGAAAATCTAAAGGTTTTCCAACATCATATGAAGAAATAACTCCATCCATATCTACAAAAATTACTAATTCTTTTTCACTTGACAAATTTTTTATTAAATTATAAAAATGCATTTTTAAATCTCCTATTCCTTATATAATAATTAAATTTTATAATATTATTTATTTTTTATACCAGCAACAACCCCATTAGAATTTCATGTCTAAATATACATATTTATTCATATCATAAGACAAATTATTTTGCTGTATTATTTGTATTATAAATATTCATGTAGATTAGTTGTACTGTAGATTATAGCCATTTATATTTATCGTATTATCTGTACTATTTTTATTTATAGTACCAATTTTTTGAAAACAAAATGCAAACAATGTTTACATTCATTTCTTTTATAAATAATAAAAATGCCTAGGTGGCAGCGTACTTAACATACGCTTAGCTTTTAGCTACCTTACCTAGGTCTTACTCTATAAATATTTTAGCACACAATAAAATGCCTGTCAAATATTTTAGTAATATTTTATGCGAAAATTTATTTTCTTTAAATATTGTTGTTTCTTTTTATAATCTAACAATTCATTATATAGAGTTTCACACATATTAACTTGTCTAGTACCTTGTTTTGTTTTTGTTGTTCCAATATACCATCTGCCTTGTTCATCTTTTGGCTTATCATACACTGTATGTTTTACATTTATAATTCTATTCTTAAAATCAATGTCTTCCCATGTTAAGCTACATACTTCTCCTATCCTCATGCCAGTAAAACAACTTGTAATAAATGCACAAGTAAATGTATCATCATCTTTAAATCTTTCTAAAATTCTATTTATCTCCTGTTTATTATATTTTCCATTATTGTTTTATGAGTTCTTCTAGTATTATATTTTAAATTGACTTCACAATAATTTTCATACCAATAATCTAAATAATCACTAAAAGAATTTTCCTTTTCTTTAAAAACTAAACCAGTATTTAAATTCTGTATATGCAATATTTCCTGCTTTAATTGTCTCATCTTTTTTGAATTGTTACATTTGACATTTTACATTCTCCTTTCAAAATTCGAATGTAAACAAAAGAAACGCTACCACGAATGATAACATTTCTTTACTTTATATTCACTTTGTTTGTAGCTCTGTAACCCTTGATATTACTGATTTCTTCCACAACAGTTCTTGTATTTCTTACCACTTCCACATGTTCGAGTTTTTCAAATATTTATAGCATTATAAATATTATCTGTATTACTTGTATTTACTAGTGTTTCAGTTTTTGAAATATCAATATTACTTGTATTTATTGTACTTATTTTATCTATCAATATTTTTTATTTGGCGACAAAATGGCGACATTGTCTACATCGTTATTTGTCTTTTATATGTTTTAAATTTTACAATAATATTTATTTTTTGTCTAGAATATTTCTAAATTTTCTGTAAAAACTAATTATTATCTAAATCTTGTTTATTTTGCTGTTGTAGTTCAAAAATTGTTTTTTGATTTTCAATTTCAGCTCTAAGTTCATCCTCAGTTGGTAAATATAATTTATATTTTGATGCAAAAAGTTGCTCATTTCCTTTTAAAACAGAATATTTTGCAATGTCCTCATCTGTTTCAGAACATAATACAATTCCTATCGTAGGATTATCATCTTTTGCTTTTTTTAGTTCATCATATATTCTAACATACATATCCATTTGTCCAACATCTTGATGAGTTATCTTTTTAGTTTTTAAATCAATTAAAACAAAACATTTTAATATATAATTATAAAATACTAAATCTATATAATAATCTTCTTTTTCAGTATGAATATGTTGTTGTCTTGCTACAAATGCGTATCCTTTTTCGTAATTCCATTAAAAATTTTTGCAAATTATTTATTATACTAGATTCAAGTTCTGTTTCAGTAAAACTATCATCTAAAGAATATCCTAGAAATTCAGCTATAACTGGATTTTTTATAAACTCTAATTTGTTCATTAAATAATTATTTTCATTTACTTTTTTTCATTTCTTCTATTACAGGTTCTTTAACTTGAGATTTCAGTAATCTGTAATAATATTGTGACGAAATATTTCTTTGTAATGTTCTAGCACTCCAAGTTTGAGTTAAAGCTTCTTTTTCGTACCAATCTCTTGCGTCTTTATCTAATACTTGTAATAATGTTCTATAATGTGTCCATGAAAGTAGTGCATTAGATTTTGAACTCACTGCGTTCAAAATGTTTGGAAATGTTTTGTAAAAATTTAAAAAATAATATAAATTTCTTGAATCAAAGCCTTTTCCATATTCTTCTTTCAACTCTTTTGATAGTTTTTTTATAATTTCTGTACCATAATTTGCTCTATCTTGTCCTTTTAATTCTTCTTCTGCAATTCTATATCCAATTAGTCAATTTCTCTCTATTAATGCAAGATTAACAGACTGAAAAGCATAATCTTTAGCTGAATCGATTATTGAGCAAACATCATTTAAAACATTATCTGTTTTTGAATATTTTATAATTGATGTGTTATTTTTATTTATCTTCTCTAAATTCATAATTTTTATTTTTCTCCTTCCTTCTAAATTTTTAAACTTTTTTTATTTATTATTTTCATAATTATTAGAACTAATATATTTATTTATGTATTAATTTTTTTATAAAGTTTAATAATCTTTGGAATATATTTTGTTTTTGTACTTCCATTGGTAAATTTTTGTTATATTCTTCATTTAATTGTTCTTGAATATCTTGATTAATATCATTATCGTTTGTAGTTGTACTTCTGTTCCTAAAAATGTCATTTGGATTATATTTTTCTCTTTTTTGCCTTTCCCATCCTTCTCTATCTTGGTTTTCTTTTTCTATTATTCTAGCTTTTTGATAATCAGTTGCCCAATAATCTCTAAAAATATTAGCAAGTATTGCCTTTGTTTCTTCTAAAAGCTCTTGTTCTTCAAAAGTTTTTTTAGTATCAATTTGAAAATTATATGTTTTAAGTTGTTCTGCCTCAAACATATCCCTCATTTCTTTAGGTATTTTATTAACACTTTCTTCTGGAACATATTTTAATATTTCAACTATTTCTTTATATGCTTTTGAATAATTATCTTCCATCATTTGTACCTCCCTGACTTCCATTATGATTATGTGGGTCTAACTCTTGTGGATTTGTTCTTTCTTCTACTTTTCTATCAACTACACCTTTTGATATATCTTTCTTTCCTATATGGGTATATATTGTTTTCTTTCCAATTTGATTTGGTGTAATTGTATAATCTTGTTCAGTCCTAGCTCCTTCTTTTTCTCCTATATTTTGTTCTATACCTATTGGTTCATAGCTTTCCAAATAATCTAATTCAATACCTTTATCTTCTAATAATCTTTTTGCAATAATTTCATTGTCTTTTTCTCTTAATGCATCTGGTGTATGAGAATCCATTCCAATTAAAGCTTTACAACCACAAGCTTGGGCAACTTTCCAAAATTCTGGTACGGGATAAGCATAAGAGCCATCTTGCATTTTATCTTTTATTCCTGCTTCAATAGCAGAAATAGAACCTAAATTTACCTCTAATGGTATATTATTTTTACTAGCTACTTCACATATCATTTGAGTAGCTTTTTTTGCGTTTTCTAAATATAAAGCTTTTTCTTCTTCTGGTACACTATCTCTTCCTTCAAGAAATATATCTGGGTGTGCAACATAAGCAAATTTACCACTTTTCATTGCTTCTACAACTGTCAATGCATAATCTAATGGATATTCACTTGATGTTTTTGATGACCTTTCTGGTGGCATTTTCAATTTACCATTTTCATCTCTTTTTAATGCAAAATGTTGCCCTAAAATCATATAATCTAATTTTTTTTCTGTCTGCTCTCTAAACTCTTTAAGTTGTGGAAATTGTTCGCCTTCATCACCATAATACTCACATTCTAGACCAATTTTTAAATTAATTCTATCTTTGTATTTTTCTCGTAATTCTTCCAATATAGGTATATATTCACTATAAAATTGGGATAAATTCATACTATGTTTAGAATCGCCTCTACCTAACGGATTAGGCATGTGATCTGAAAAGCCTAAATCTGTTATTCCACCTGCAATCGCTTTCTCTATGTATTCTTCCATTGCACCATCAGCATGTCCACATAAAGATGTGTGAGTATGATAATTAAATTTTTGTAACTTAACATCTTTACTTAGTTCAAATTCTTTTTCATTACAATTTTCATCTAATATAACAGAAGAATATACATTTCTATTGCATTTGTCATTCATAAATGACATTTCATCGCTTTGTGACCAAACTGTTAATTCTTGTATTCTTCCTTCTTGTGCAAGTTCAATAAATTTTTCAATTATTCTATTTTGCTTAGTAATTTCTTCTTTTGAAAGAGGATTATCTCCCACTCTAGCTACATCAAGTTCCGTTACTGCAATTGGCAAACCGATTTCTCTTTCAACGTCATTGAATGCTCTTTCTATGTCTTGTGTATTATCTCCAGTAGTTAAATGGGCTTCAAATCCAATTATATCTATTAAACTTTTTTCATCTTTTCCTAATTTACCTTCTTGTCTATATCTTTTTTCTATATTTTGTATTTCTTTTACAATTTTTATAATTTCTTGCCTTTTTTCTGGATTTACCCAGTTCATATCATTGTATGTAAAAGTTGCCTCTGGCATTAGTTTTCTAGCTGTTAAAGCCATTTCACATAAATCTTCTAAATCTAAATATTTTTGCCAACCTTCTTTTCTTGTATGATAATTATGTTCTTCCTCGAAATATTGCCTTTGTTCAAGCATATCAGGATCGTATATTAATTCATTGAAGATATCTACATTTTCTATTCTATCTCCATAATTTTGAGATAAATGTCTAACATAACCCATCAAACTATCTTTAACTTTTTCTTTAATATAGTTTTCTTTTTCAGTTAAACTCATATTGCTAGCCTGATACTGCCATACTTTTTCAGAAATCAAAGGGAAATCTGCATAAAACATAAAAGTGTTCACTTTTGACTTCATATTATGTTTTTCGGCGAAACTTATCATTTTATGTAATCGTTCATCTGAATAGGTTTCTCCATCATTACACACATATGATGAATATTTACCCGCATTATCCATTGTCATTCTATCATATGCTGGAACTCCATCTTTAAACATATGCATATAAAAATTTCTAACTTTCTCTGGTGTCAAATCTAGAATACCATCTTTCGCTTCAAAATCAATATTTTTTAGTTGCTTTAAAATTGATTTATTGAAAGTATAATCAAATCCATTTTCAATTAATTTATGTTCCATTGCATTAGTATCAAAAAATGAAAAATCATCAATTGAATTCAAATATAATTGTTTAATATCTTCAATTCTATCAATTGGTATATCATCAATTGAATTTAAAACCTTATCAATTAGCAATTTATATTGTTCAGACCTGCCTTTTTCTTTTGCATTATGATATTCTATTTGTAATTGTTTTAAATCTTCTATATACTTAATTATTTGTTTATCTTGTTCTTCAATTGAAATATTAGTATTATCTAATATTGATAACAAATCTACTAATTGAGAATTTAATGTAATTCCTTTTTTACAATCTACACTTTCTAGCAACTTTTTCCCTTCGCTCATATTTTCTCCTATCCCATTTAAATCTATTTTTTACTAACAATTTATAATTTATTAAACGCATTATATCAAAAAATTATTTTTTTTACAACAAAACATCGTTCATTTAAAAACTTTTTAGAGAGCTAATTATGCCAACCAGCTCTCTAATTCTAGTAAAATTTTATATTAATATTTAGATAGAAATTTTATATTCTATAATTTCTTCAATAACATCTAAATTTATTGCATTTTCATAAGAATCCGTTACATTTTTTCTTGTTTCATCAGTGCTTGAAATATAATAATTTTCTGTAGTTTCTATATCTTTATGTCCTAGCACATCTGCAACATCTCTTATTTCTACTCCATTTCTTAAAATTGTAGTCGCATAACTTCCTCTCAAATCATAAAATCTGCAATTTTCTATGCCTAACTCATCATGAATTATTTTATATGGATATCTTATAATATCTGTACCACAATATTTACCATTATCTCTTGTAAAAACCATATTAGCAGGTTTCATTGATAAAATATTTGATTGATTTTCTACGATTTGATATTCCAAAACTTTTCCATACTGATTTTTCACTTCTTCTAAATGATAATACTTATAATCTTTACCATATAAAAGCCTTAATTCAATTTGTCTATTCTTAAAATTTACTAAAGCTTTCATAAGTGTTGGACTAATATGAATTTGCCTTTCTCCACTTTTTGTTTTTGTTGTTCCAATATACCATCTACCATTTTCATTCTTTTTCTTATCAAAAACAGAATGTCTTACATTTATAACTTTATTTTTTAAATCAATATCTTCCCAAGTCAATGCGCATAATTCTCCTGGTCTCATTCCTGTAAAACAACATGTAATAAATGCACAAGTAAATACATCATCATCTTTAAACCTTGTTAGAATTTTATCAATTTCTTCTTGTGTATATAAATGTTTTTCAAAATCACTATTCTCTTCCATTTTAGGCAATTTCAATGTTAAGCTAGGATTATATCTTATAAATCCATAAACATCTGTTGCATCTCTAAAAGTACCTTTCATTACTTTTAATATATTTTTAAAATAACTTCTAGAAAAAGAATATTTGCTACATAATTCATTTAAGAAGCTATGCAAGGTTACACTCGTTATTGCACTTAATCTATATAATCCAAGTGAAGGTTTTAAATATTTTTCTATAATATTTTTGTATGCTTCCTGTGTAGTATATTTTAAATTAATCTTGCAGTAATTCTTATACCAAAAATCTAAATAATCGTGATATGACATCTGGCAATCTTTTACAACAACTCCTGTTCTAATATATTCTTCATAAGCTACTGTTCCTGCTTCTTGTGCTTCAATTTTGGTTTTAAATCCAGACTTTGTAATTCTTTTTCTTTTATTATTAATTTTTCCTATATCAAAGCAATATTCATAACTTTTACCTCTTTTTCTTATTCTGATACTCGACATATTTATTTCACTCCTATTCATTTATTCTTTTTATATTCTCTAAATCTGATAGATCATTTCCTTCGTTTTCTTGCAAAAATTCTTCTAAGGCTGTTTTCCTTATTTTCAGACTTTTTAATTTTACAGCTTTTAACTTCCCTTTTTTAATTAATTCATAAATATAATTTGGACTTGAATGCAATATTTTTGCAACTTCATGTGTTGTATAAATTAATTTTTCTTCTTTTAAAATTTGTGCCATTATCTTTCCATCTCCTTATCTTTATAATAATTATGTTCTCTTTCTTTCCTATCAATTTCCTCAAGTATCTCTTTTGGAACTTTCTTTATATATTTTTCATATTTCTTAAGTTGATTTTGCATATTCATTAATTTCATACTAGTTTCAAATTCTTTATCTCCCATTTGTTTTTTCAGTTCGTTATTTTCTTCTGCAAGTTCCTTATTATCATATTTTTGATTGATTACTTTTATCTCCAATTCTCTAATATAATCTTTATAAGAATTTACTTTAGCTGAAAATTTACGAGCTTTTGGCACAAATTCAGATAATATCTCCATTGCCTCTGCTTTATCTTTTTTCATACCAATTAAATTAATATTTTCTATTACATTAGATAACTTGTTGTATAAATAATCTAAATTATCTGCCATTTTAAATAACCAAGTTGGGATATGCTTTCTTTTTGTAATTTGTGCAGATTGCCCTCTTTCTAATTCATTCCATCTTTCGTGCATAAATTCATAATATCTTGTTTGCCATTCAGATAAACTTTTTTGATTTCCTAATATACTTTTAGCAGATAATTTACCCTCTTTATTAATTGGACAAAATACTAAATGCATATGTGGAGTTTTTTCGTCCATATGAACTACAGCTGATATTATTCTATCTTCTCCTATTTCTGATTTCATAAATTCTGTTGCTCTTTCAAAATATTCCCTTTTTTCTTTTTCAGATAATTTATTTATAAATTCTGGTGAAGCTGTTATTAATGTTTCAACAAGTTTTATACTATCTTTTCTAGTTTTACATCCATATTTTTTTATTAATTCCTTTATTTTTCTCGAGTATGTGTATTGTGGTGCTTGTACTATATGATAATTATATTTTGTTTTGGTAATATCTATATCAGGGTTGCTTTTATATGCTTCTTTTTTTCTCTCATTATGTCTTTCACAACTAGCTATAGCACCTCCTTTATCTTTCTTAAATCTCATTATTGTATATGCCATTATTTCATTTCTCCCTTCATTTATTGCATTTCTTTGTAGCCCACGTTTTGATGACGATAATGACGATGAAATTACTATGACACCTTTATTTATTTTTCAATTTGCATTTTATTATCTCATATCAAAACGTGAGAACACTCATATGCTTACCTAGATGAGCAATTTTTGACTTTCAGCCAGTCAAAAATCACTCATCTAATTTTGTAAAATTTTAATATCTTCGCCGTCATTCATTGAGCTAAAATTTTTCAAAAACACATTTATGAGTGTAACACACTACACTTTTTACAAAAGTTGGTGTGCCAGATTTTCCCTCTGGACTTCCTTCCAATGACAATTCTGTCGCTATATATTTTTAGCGTCATCATCGTCATTGATGACATTACCATAAATGTTAATGTCATTTTTAGCTCTGCTCTGTAAGTTCATCAATATCTTTCTTCAAAGTTACTAAACGAGCTATACTTGTCCTAGATGTTGTAAAACTTATTTTATTATCCAATAAAATTGTTTTACTATATTCGTTTAAAACTTTAGTAAGATATTGAGGTGTTATATCTTTTTTATCTAATATTTCTAATAATTCCGTTGCAGTTCCCTGCCACATTATTTTTTCATTGATAAAAGATATAACATTACTTACTATCTCTGGAGCATTTTTCATTTCTAGTTCTTTTTGAAAAGACCTTTCTATTAAATTCCATCTACATTCTTCAAATCTTAATGTAAATGTTTGATATTCAACATCTCTACCTGTTACAAATAATGTTGCAACTGAATCATCTCTAGATTTCTTTTCTAGTATAAATGTTGTGTCACTACTTCCCATTATTCCTGCTGTACCTGATATTTTATTAAAAACATCACTATCATCTTGTTTTCTTAAATGATGAACTAATATAATTGCTAATTTATTTTTATCTGCAAATGCTTTTAATGTTGATATTTCTCCATAATCAGCTGAATAATTAACATCATTACTTTGCTTTCTTACTTTCTGAAGAGTATCTATAACAACTAATCTTGTATTAGGATATTGATTTATAGCATTTTCTAATTGCATTACTAATCCATTTGTAATTTTATTTGATTCTATTGCTATATGAAAATTAGAATCTATTTCATCTGTTAATTTGAATAATCTTTTTTGCAATCTTTGATGTGTATCTTCTAAAGCTAAATATAAAACATCACATTTATTAGTTTTTAAATTCCAAATTTCTTCGCCTTTTGAAACTTTAATACATAAATCAAGCATTAGCCAACTTTTACCTACTTTTGGAGCTCCACAAAACAAGTGTAATCCAACAGGCAATATCTCATCTACTATAAATTCATTTTCAGCTAGTGTTGTGTATAATAAATTATCTGCATTAATAATTTTTAAATCTTCCATGTTTTCCTCCTTTCCAGCAAGTAGCTTTAAACAACAAAAAAGGCTTCGTTTTTTTGAATTAAACGAAACCTTATATCAATATCTATATATTTTAAAATATCTCCCTAAAAAGCCATTAAATGATACAGAAGTTCCGTTTACTCTTACTGAAAAATTTTTGCTTACTTGCATAAAATTTTTCTTGACTTTTTTTGAATAAATATCAAAAAAGTCATAAGAGATACCTAGAAGCCTATTTAATCCGCAATAAACAAACGTACTTTCTTTGTAAAAAAGTATCTTTTAATAAGCCCAACACATATCTGTTTTTGGACATTATTATATTATTGTTTACTGTGAATTAAATAAGACATCTGTAGCACTTACGACTTACACATTACTTCTTTATACTTGTTGGACTTTTTACTCACTTAACCAACATAGGCCGACGAATCAAAGGGCCTCTTACACATTCTGGCTTCCGATCAGTAGGGAAAGTATTTTCTCGCGAAGTACTTTTTAGATTTTTAAAATCAGTCGCTATTTTATCATTAAGTTACATAGTGACTCAACCTACAACAGGGAAATATCTATATTTAATTTTTCAGTTGTATTCTTATCGAATACAACTATCTTATATCATCATTTCCAAGATTTGTCAATCGTTTCGACAAAATTTCTACTTGCAATTTTATTATTTGTTTTTTTATATCATTAAATGGTGATTTTTATCACTCCTCAGGAATTCCACCTGTCTGTCTCTGACAGACTTACACTCATTGCGTGGGACGGTTATTATCTCGCTCGTTCTATGACTATGTAAGAGTTTCATTATTTGTATTTAATGATTTAAATATTAAATTTTCAATGTGCTTTTAAAAAGTTTTATATCCCTCTATAAATAAAAGCGAAATGAAACTTCAAAAAGGTTACATTTTTATAAAAAAATTTTTCCTTCTATAATGAACAGCACAAAAAAATCTAAAAAGGGGACATTAATTTTAAAAAAATCAAAAAAAATAGAAGCATTTCTGCTTCTACAAAACTTTATATATTATTTATAAACCACATTATTACTTGATTTTTCTCTCCTTCATTCATCTCCATCATTTTAGCCAGTACAAATAATATTATTGGATATTTTCTTGCATCTAAAAAACTTTTTGAATATTCTTCATCCCATTCTCTTAAAAGTTTATCATATTGCTTGTAATATTCCTTTTTATCATATTTAAAATTTAGATATCCACTTGAAAAAACACAAACTCCAAATCTTAATTTATTTATAAAAGTCATATCTTTTATTATATCAATCACATTATTTACTTTATCCATCTATTTTTCCTCCATTACAAACACTTACATATTTCTTCAAATTTATTTGCAGTTTCATTTTCCATTTTCTCAGTTACTCTTACATAAATATTATAAGTTATATCAATATTTCTATGTCCTAGTCTTTTAGAAACAGCTTTTATATCTGCACCTGATTCAATTAATTTAGTTGCATGTGTATCTCTAAAATCATGAAACCTACAAGGAATACCTAATTCATAATGAATTACTTTAAATGGATATTTTGTACTATCTGTCCCTTCATACACTCCATTATTCTTTACAAATACAAAATCTACTTCAGGTAATGCAACATCTATTTCAGCGTATGCATTTACTATCTTTATTTCAGGTTTGTTATTATATGGATTTATAACATTTTTCTTATAATGTTTCATATATGTATCACCATAATTTAATCTATGTACTTCTTGTTCTTCTTTATATTCTTTTAATGCTTTAAGTAATGTTTCTCCAATTGGAATAGTTCTATAACTTGTTTGTGTTTTACATGTTCCAAAATACCAGACCGTTGTTGAATTACCACTTATATGTCTTTGTTTTGTTCCTCCTACTTGATTCTTCTTTAATATATTTTTATTTACTGTTATTGTTTTATTGTTTAAATCTATATCATCCCAAGTTAATGCAAATACTTCTGCAATTCTTAATCCTGTACAATATGCTGTTAAAAATGCATAATATACACAATGATTATTTTTAAATCTATCTAATATCGTATTAATTTCCTCTGTTGTAAATATATGAGCTACATCTTTTGGTGGCTCATCATATTTAGGTAGTTTTAAATTTGCAGCAGGATTAACTTTTACATATTCATTATCTACTGCATAATTAAATGAACATTTTAATACTTTCCTAATATTGTTCAAAAAGTTCTTACTATATGCTTTTTCTACATATATCTTATTTAAAAAATCTTGAAGCGTTGGTTTTGTTATTTGAGATAGTTTATAAAAGCCTAGATTTGGTTTTAAATGTGTTTTAACTATATTACTATATGCTTCTATAGTGTGATACTTTAAATTTATTTTACAATGATTATCTAGCCAATAATCTAAAAAGTCTGAATAACTCATTTCGTTTGATACAAATTTCCTACCAGTATTTAAGTATTCATTATAAGCTATTGTTCCTTGTTTTAGTGCTTCTGCTTTTGTTTTAAAACCTGATTTTGTAATTCGTTTTCTTTTCCCCTCAATTTTAGCAACATCAAAATTGTACTCATAAACATTTCCTCTCTTTCTTACATTTACCATTTTATTTTTACCTCCAATCTGCAAATAACGATTGAACGAAAAAAGACTGGCATCTTTTACAATGTCAGTCAATATTAAACTTTTTTAATATTTTATATTTGTCGCCAAGTCTGTATTCATTGATAAATAAGCACTTTTAAGAAATTTTGGCGACAGATTTTATTTTTTTGGCGACAAATTGGCGACAAAAGCTCAATTTTCACATTTATGTCAATTTATCAAAATCTCTGTAACCCTTGAAATTACTAATTTCTTCCACAACAATTTTTATACTTCTTACCACTACCACAAGGACATGGGTCATTTCTTCCTATTTTGGGTCCTTCATTTCTAATTGTTCTATCAACATCTGAATCCGCATTTGCTATTCTTTGACCATTATCTACACTATTTAAAGCTTCTTGAGCTGCACTTGTTATTCTAGAAGTTTCGTGTCTTTTTATTTCTCCTTGTTTACGTATATTCATAAGTATTTTTACAACGTCCAATTTTATATTAGCAACCATTTCTTCAAACATATCCATACCTTCAGTTCTATATTTTACAACTGGGTCGTATTGTCCATATGCACGAAGACCGATTCCGTCTTTTAATTCGTCCATTGCATCTATATGGTTCATCCATTTTTCATCAACGACTTTAAGCATTACAACTCTTTCAAGTTCTCTCATTTGTTCTGCGCCAATTTCTTCTTCTTTAACTTGATATTTTTCTGCAGCTCTTTTTTGAAGTTCTTCTATTATCGCATTTACATTATTTTTATTTTCTTTAATGTATTCAAACATTTCAATACCAAATATATTCATTATTTCTGTATTTAATGCTTCTATATTTAAAGTATGTTCTTCTCCTTCAACGTACATGTTTACTGTTCCTGCGGCAATTTCGTTAACCATATGTGCTATATTTGAACTTATATTTTCACCATCTAATACTTCTCTTCTTTGCTTATAGATTATTTCTCTTTGTACGTTCATAACGTCATCATATTTTAATACATTTTTACGAATGCTAAAGTTTCTACCTTCAACTTTCTTTTGAGCATTTTCTACTGCGTTAGAAATAATTCTAGATTGAATTGGCATGTTTTCATCTGCTCCTAATGTATTATATACTTTTGTTATTGTATCTCCACCAAATATTTTCATTAAGTCATCATCAAGTCCGATATAAAATTTAGATTCACCTATATCTCCTTGACGTCCAGAACGTCCTCTTAATTGGTTGTCAATTCTTCTTGATTCATGTCTTTCTGTTCCTATTATTTTTAATCCACCTGCATCTATTACTTTTTGTTTTTCTTCTTTTATTTCTTCATCATATTTTTTAACTAATTTATTGAATTGTTCTCTAGCTCTTAAAATGTCTTGATCGTCAGTTTCATAATATGTATTTGACTCTTCTATTAAATTTGCAGGTACTTTATTTTTCTTCATTTCTTCTTTTGCTAAAAATTCACTATTTCCACCAAGCATAATGTCTGTACCACGTCCTGCCATGTTTGTTGCTATTGTTACAGCACCAAATTTTCCCGCTTGTGCAATTATTGCAGCTTCTTGTTCATGATATTTAGCGTTTAATACTGTATGTTTAATTCCTTCTTTGTCTAATAATTTGCTTAATTTTTCAGATTTTTCAATTGATACTGTACCTACTAATACTGGTTGTCCTTTTTCATGGCTTTCTTTTACACTATTGACTATTGCTCTATATTTAGCATTTTCGTTTTTATATATAACATCGTTTTCATCTTTTCTTATCATTGGTTTATTTGTTGGAATTGCTACAACATCTAAATTATAAATTTCTTGAAATTCTGCCTCTTCTGTCATTGCGGTACCAGTCATTCCTGATAATTTATTATACATTCTAAAATAATTTTGGAATGTAATTGTTGCAAGAGTTTTTGATTCATCTGCTATTTTTACATGTTCTTTTGCTTCAATAGCTTGATGTAATCCATTATTATATCTTCTTCCATACATTATACGTCCTGTAAATTCATCAACAATTAGTACTTCGCCATCTTTTACAATGTAATCTATGTCTTTTTTCATTACTCCATAAGCACGTAATGCTTGATTTACGTGATGTACTAATGTAGAGTTTTCTAAATCATTAAAGTTTTCTAATTTAAAATGTTCCTCTGCTTTTTTTATTCCTTTTTGTGTTAATGATGCAGACTTTGCTTTTAAATCTACTATATAATCGTAATTTTCATTATCTTCTGCTTGTTCTACATCTTTTACATCTTCTTCTACAATTACTTTTGGTGTTAATTTTTTTACAAAGTCATTTGCTTTTTTGTATAAGTCAGATGATTCATTTGCTCTACCAGATATTATAAGTGGTGTTCTTGCTTCATCTATTAAAATACTATCAATTTCATCGACAATTGCATAATGTAGTCCTCTTTGTACTAATTGATTTTTATATATAACCATATTGTCTCTTAAATAATCAAATCCAAATTCGTTGTTTGTACCATATGTAATATCGCAATTATATGCTTCTTGTTTTTGGTATGGTTCCATTCCTGCCACAACTAGCCCTACTGTAAGTCCTAAAAATTTATATAATTTTCCCATCCATTCGCTATCTCTTTTTGCTAGATAGTCATTTACAGTAATTACATGCACTCCTTTTCCTTCAAGTGCATTTAAATATACAGGAAGTGTTGCAACTAATGTTTTTCCTTCTCCAGTTTTCATTTCTGCAATTCTACCTTGATGTAGAATAATTCCACCTATTAATTGAACATCAAAATGTCTCATTCCTAAAGCTCTTTTTGATGCCTCACGAACTGTTGCAAATGCTTCTGGTAAAATATCATCTAATGTTTTTCCTTCTGATAATTGTTTTTTAAATTCATCTGTTTTTGCTCTTAATTCACTGTCTGTTAATTTTGTGTACTCTTCTTCTAAACCATTAATTTTATTAACTAATGGCATTACTCTTTTTACTTCTTTTTCACTATATGATTTGAATATTTTATTTAACATTCCCATTATAACTTCATTCCTCCTAAAGTTTATTTTAAGTCTTTGTTACTATATCACTAAATTAACTTTTTAGCAAGGATTTTATAAAAAATTAATGCATATTTTAAATATTATTACATAAGTTTTATTAATACATTAGAAAAGAGGATTTTTATGTTTATTTATAATTTTAAAATTAATGGAAATAAAACTTTTAAAATATTTTTTTCATTTGTTGTAATTTTGTTGATTATTATTATGGGAATAGTTATTTATAAAATATTTTCTGGTGCTAATAGTTCATTTAAGGTTACTGATTCTATAAAAAAAGAAGTTTGTGAAATAAAGCCATCAAATTATACTAATATTTTAAAAACTGTTCATGAAAATATAGACGATTATGTTGGTGTAAAAATAAATTTTTCTGGTTATGTATATAGAGTTTTAGACTTACAAGATGACCAATTTATTTTAGCTAGAGATATGATTATTAGCTCTAATTATCAATCTGTTGTAGTTGGTTTTTTATGCTCTATGGATAATGCCAAACAATATGAAGATAATACTTGGGTAAACATTACAGGTCAAATAACAAAAGGTTCTTATCATGGTGATATGCCTATTATTAAAGTTACTGATATTACAACTATTGATAAACCTAATGAAGAATTTGTTTATCCTCCTGATAATAGTTATATTCCAACAAGTTCTATTCTTTAATTTTAAAAACCACGCTAAAAAATTTAGCGTGGTTTTCTGAGTTTTCCTTAATCTTTGCCAAAATAATCAATTAAGTCATCATATCCATCTTGTTCCTCTGGATCCATTCTCTGAAAAGATTCTTCGACTGTAATAAGTTCCCCTTCGTCTGCAACAGTTCCCGCAGAATATACTTTTGCATCGTCAATGGTAATACTGGTCTTAAGGTTAATATCCGCTTCTTTCCGAGCTGAAATCACCATTTGCTCCTCTGTATTTCCATCAACAGGCCAACTGTCGTCAACAGACCTGTTATTTCCTATAAGAAATAACACATCATCAATCAGAATATATCCTTTATTAAAGGAATACGACATATCTGACAAATACTTAACGTTGCCAACTTTCTTCATGTTTGCTTTTGCCATAGGAAAAACTCTCCTTTAAAAATTATTCACATATTAAATGTGTACATCTATTCTAACACAAATAATTGTAAAAATCAATTATGTTGACTCAAAAACTTTATTTTTTATCTAATAAAGTTTTTACTATTCCTTGATCAATTAACGTTGCAAATATATTTTTTATTATAATAAGTATAATTGGTCCAATTAGCATCCCAATTACTCCTATAAACTTAAAGCCTGTATACATTGCAATTAGTGTAAATATAGGATGTACTCCTATGTTTTTACTTACCAATCTTGGTTCTAAAAATTGCCTTACTATAGACATTATAATTAACAATACTATTATTGCTATTCCTAAATTCAAATCCCCATTTAATCCACATATAATAGCCCAAGGCACCATAACTGTTCCTGAACCCAAAATTGGAAGAGCATCTACAAATCCTATAAAAATGGCCATTAATAATGGAAACTCTACTTTAAATCCTGAAAATTTTAATATATATAATCCAACTAAAGAGATTACAAAAGATACTAAAACAAGTGTTGCCTCTGCTTTTAAATATCCGCCTAATGTTGTTGTTAATTCTCTTACATGTTTTCCTAACCTTTTTACCCATAATTGTGGCAAATGATGTTCTAACTGGTCTAATATATAAATTTTATCTACACATATAAAATATAGTGCCATAACTGTTATAACAAAATATATTGATATAGTAGGTATAGATGTAACAATATTTATTAATCCATTTAATGCATCTCTTACCCAATTAGATGCATTATTTAATACTCCTTCTGTTGAATTTTGAATAATTTTTAATATTTCATTTGGCATCTTTAAATTATCTAAATCAAAAGAATTTATTATTTTTTGAAATTGTATGTAAGCTTTGTCAAAGTATTCATTTAATCCTTGTAATAAATTAGATGCCTCCGAAAACAATGTAGTTATTCCCCATATTAAAGCTCCTAATATAATTGCTAAAACAATAACAAAAATTATAATTGAACTAGTTTTTCGTGTTAATTTAGTTTTTTTCATTATTTTTTTTATTATAGGTTCTATTAATAGTGAAATAATAAAAGCAATTAAAAATGGCATATAGAATATTGATAATTTAAAAGCTAAATATAATGCTATTATTGTAAATATTAAATATCCAATTCTTTTCAATACCCTTGTCCAATATGACATATCAATAATCACAATATCCCCCCTATTAATTATATGTAATTTAAGAATGCAATATTACTCTGCATTCTTTTGTTGTCCTTTACATTTGCATATATCTTCTATTGTTGTACTTACTTGTTTTTTTCCTATTTCGTCTTCATTTTGTGCTAAATTACCTAATGTTAATATTCCTACAACATGGTTATTATTATCACAAACTGGTAATCTTCTTATTTGATTATTAGCCATTTTTGACTGAGCATTTGATACTTCATCTTCTTGTTTACAAGTGCAAACATTACATGACATAATTTCACTAGCTTGTGTTGTATTAGAGTTTTTATTACATGCAAGTGTTCTTAAAATTATATCTCTATCTGTTACAATTCCACATATACAATTATTTTCATCACATACGGGCACGCAACCAATATGCTTATCACACATCATTTTAGCAATTTCATTTACTGTAGTTGCAGGATTTGCACAGCAAACATCATTACACATACAATCTTTTACTTTCATGTTTTTACCACCTTTCAAAATTTTCATATTATTATTGTTAGCATTTTTTTTAGTATTATTCAAACCAATATTTTTTAATATGGAATATTTTTTGTTATTTTTGGAATTATAATAACATATAGTTTTTTTATTTATAGGAGGATTATTGTAATGGAAAACCAAAATTTAAATATATTAGATGAAGTAAACAAAGGTGCAACTATGGGAATGGACGCAATTTCTTATGTTTCTGAAAAAGTAGATAATGATAATAAATTCAAAAAAGTTCTTGATGTAGAATATAATAAATATAAAGAAATTTCTAATAGAGTAAATGAATTATATGATAACTACAGTAATAAAGAACCTCACGAAACAAATGCTATGAACAAAATGATGACATGGTATGGAATACAAATGAAAACAATGACAGATGATACAACTTCCAAACTTTCAGAATTGCTAATGCAAGGTACAAACATGGGAATTATAGAAGGTAGACGTCTTTTAAATCAAAACAATAGCATTGACAGTGATGTAAAAAACATTCTAAATGATTTTGTTGTTATGCAAGAAGACAGTGTAGAAACATTAAAAAAATATTTATAACCTAAAAATTGAAATGACATAAAACTTGTCATTTCAATTTTATTAACTATTTTTAATTTATTTTTTGCATTTCTATATTTCTTTTAATTTTAGAAGTAGTTGTTTTTTCCATTTCTTCAGTTGTTAATAGTATTTTCTTTACATGCTTATAATTAGCAAGATTTACATTAACTTTTTCTTTAATGTCCTTCATTATTTTTTCTTCTATTGAATTTTTATCATTTAAATCAATATTACTAAATTCTTTTTTTAACTCTTTTTCGTCATAAACAATTTTAGCTTCTAATAATGTGTCTGTTTTAGTCTTGTTTCTTGCAAATACCATACTTTCTTTAATATATGGTAATTTATTTATTAAACCTTCTATCTCGTCTGGATAAACATTTTTTCCATTTTTTAATACAATAATATCTGCTTTTCTACCAGTTAAATGTAAGAAACCTTCTTCATCAAAATATCCATAATCTCCTGTTTTAAACCAGCCCTCTTCATCTATAGCTTTTTTGGTTAATTCATCATTTTTATAATATCCTAACATTATGCTTGCACCTTTTGCACAAATCTCTCCAGCTCCATCCTCATTTTTATTAATAATTTTCATTTCTAGAGCTGGGAAGCAAATTCCAACAGTTCCAGATTTATGGTATTTATCTGTTTCTGCAGTTAATATTGGTGATGTTTCTGTTAAACCATAACCTTGTACAGAATCTATTCCTATATTATAATACCCTTTAATTGTTTCTTTTTCCATTTGGGCTGCACCATAATATATAATTCTAATATTTTCGCCCAAATTTTTTCTAACGGCTTTAAATATTTTCTTTCTTAGGTCTATATGTAATTTTAATAAAAATTCTGAAATTTTAACACCTTTTTCAAATTTTTCTTTTTGTCCAGATTCTTCTATTCCTTTTTTTATTTTCTTATAAATTACTTCTAGTAATGCCGGAACTGCAACTATTATTGTTACATTATATTCCTTTAGATTTTGTGCATAATATTTAAGACCATCGCAAAATGCAATACATACTCCACTATAAAATCCATATAAAAATGAAATTGTACATTCAAATGTATGGTGTAGTGGTAATACAGATAAAATAGTATCTGTTGAATACATTTTAGAGTATGTTGCCATATCTTCTATATTTACACAAATATTTTTTTGTGAAAGCATAACTCCTTTTGGTTCTGATGTAGTACCTGAAGTAAATAATAATACAGCCATTTTATTTTCGTCTATACTTATATTATCATACTTAGTATCTTTCATTTCAATTTGTTTTTGTCCCTCATTTTTCACATCATAAAAATACTCTATATCTTTATCAGTTACTTTATCCATACATATTATTGTTTTTAAATTAGTGCTATTAGAATTTTTTAAATCTTTTATTTTTTCTAGATATTTCTCATCACAAACTATTATGTCTGCTTCGCTTCTTTTTATTAAATTTTCTATTTCTATTTCAGGCAATAATTTGTCAAGTGGAACTATAACTAATCCTGAAGTAGTTGTAGCTAAATATGTAATACACCATTCATATCTATTTTTGCCAATAACAGCAACTTTTTTAGCATCTCTGTTTAGCAAAGCTGTTCCAAATGCTTTTATATCCTCTCCTGCTTCTTTATAAGTTTTTGTAATTATTTCAGTATCAGAAGGTTTGTTTTTGTATTTATATGCTATATTATTTTCATAATTATTTATACTGTAAAATACTAACTCTCTAAAATTATTTATTTTCCTTGATTTATATACTCTTCTATCTACTGTTTTAGAATTTCTTGTTTTTTCAATATTACAATTTAGGTATTCCATTTTATCCTCCAAACTATCTATTTTTTAATTTTGATATTTTCTCTTTTATACTCCATTTTTTAAATTGCACTTTTTCTTTTATACTTGGGAATGCATTTACTAACCTTCTATGGAAAATAGATTTGTTACTTATTATTTTTCTTACTTTTTCTGATATTTCTATAGTATTATCTTTTATTTCATTAGATACTTGTTTTAAATTAAGAATTATTTTATAAGATATTATGTTGTCTATTATATGAATTATAATAAGAATACTAATTATTACATTTTGTACATTATACGGTATTAATTGTATCTTTCTTATTATAAATGGATTTGTTATATATATAATAAAACAACTCGCAATTCCAAATAATACTAAATTTTCTAAGCAAATTCTTCCATTAATATTAAATTTTTTCTTACTGTAATCCCACCATCTAGCATTAAATATTTTTTCCATAAAAAAACTTGTAAAATATTCTAGCAAACCGCATATTATAATTGACATGCAAAATGTAATAATTATATCATCTTGATATTTTTTTAATAAAATGCTTACTAATACTACTCCATATCCATATATTGGACATATTGGTCCTATTAAGAATCCCCTATTTACAAATTTTTTATTTTTAATTGAAATCATTGTAGATTCCATTATCCATCCAGCTATAGCATATATAAAAAATATTATTATATATAAATTTATCGTTTGTTGCATCGTTTTATACCTCCTTGGTTATATATCCTAAGCACATGAATTATTTTTTCCCCATTTATAATTCACTAATTTATTTAATTCTGCACCTAGAAGTACTGTATAAAAACATGAGTACGTCCACATCATAATTAACATTAAAGTCGTAAGACTTCCATATGTTATAGAAAAACCTTTAAAAATATTTAGGTATTGTGAAAATATAAATGATATTATATTAAGTGCTATTGCTCCAAATATTGCACCATAACTTTGGCTTATAAGTGTTACTTTGTGTCTTGGCATAAATTTATATAACAATAAAAATATAATAAATGTTGTTATTATAAGCCCTATTTTGGTTAATATGGCTGAAGATATTTCATTATAACCTTTTAAACCTCCAAATTTATCTTGTATAATGTTTATTAAACTATTTCCAAATACTAATACTGTTAATCCTACAACAATTAAAATGATAAATATTATTGTTTCTAAAACAGATTTTACTCTTAAATATATATAAGAAGTATTCTTTTCTTCGTCTGTATTATAAACAGATTGCAATCCTTTAGTTAATGCAAATAATCCTCTTCCTGCAGCCCATATTGTAAATATAACAGAAATTGAAATTGTACCTATAGACTTTGAATAAACCTCATGTACTATTCCTAACACCATGTCATTCATACTAGATGGAATTATTTTTGAAATTGCATCAAATAATGTTTGTGACTCTATTCCTGTATATTGTATTAGAGTTATTACTAAAATAAGAAAAGGAATAAATGACAATATAGTGTAATACGAACATTGTGCAGAGCATTCACTAATATAGTCTTTTTTCATATTGTACAATAATATTTGCATAACTCTATATGTCTTTTTTAATTTTGTTTTTTCCATTCTTCTAATGCCTTTGCAACTTGATCTGGGCAAGAAGTTCCTCTATTTCCACATTGAATTCCCTTTAATAGTGAAATTACTTCATCTATTGTTTTTCCTTCAACTAATTTTGAAACTCCTACTGTATTTCCTGGGCATCCTCCAATTATTTTTAACTTTTTTAATATATTTCCTTCTATTTCAAATATCATTTCCATTGAGCAAACATCCTCTGGTTTATATCTGTATTCCATTTTATCTCCTCCTTTTATTACATTTATCATTCCCATTATTATTGTTTATATAACAGATTAACTAGATTATATATTTTTAAATAATATAATGTCAATATTAACTGTATTTTTTTATTTTAATTGATCAAAAAAAGCTGTAAATATTATACAGCTTTTATCTATATTCTATTAAGTTCTTGACTCTACAATAAGTTTTATTCCTGTTCTGTCTTCTCCTTCAACCTCAACCTCTGCAAATGCTGGTATACAAACTAAGTCTACTCCTGATGGAGCAACAAATCCTCTAGCTATTGCTACTGCCTTTACAGCTTGGTTTAATGCTCCTGCTCCAATTGCTTGCATTTCCGCTTTATTTGATTCTTTTACTAATCCAGCTATTGCTCCTGCTACTGAATTAGGGTTTGATTTTGATGAAATTTTTAAAATTTCCATTTTCTTTTGCCTCCTAAATTTTATATTTTTTGTTGCAACTTTTACATTTTGAATTTTACATTATTTGGAAATGAATGTAAAGAGTTTTTACTTATTTTTTAGGAGTTTTCATCGCAATAAACTTTTATTTTCGACATATTTTACACTTGAATTCTTTTTATTGCTTTTACTTTACAAGTTTCATTATCTATTTCAAATATTACACCATTTAAAATGGCTTCTCCTTCTGCTATTTTATATCTTTCTGGTAGTGTTGTTTCAAACCTCTTAATTGATGCTTGTATGTTCATTCCTATTACAGAGTTTTTTGGTCCTGTCATTCCTATATCTGTTATATATCCTGTTCCATTTGGCAATATTTTTTCATCGGCAGTTTGTACATGAGTGTGAGTACCAAACAATGCAGTTATTTTACCATCTAAATAATATCCCATTGCAATTTTCTCTGCTGTTGCCTCTGCATGAAAATCTACTATTATAATATCTACTTTATTTTTTATTTTTTCCACAATTTTATTTACTACTAAAAATGGATTTTCTGATAAAACATTTATATCTACTCTTCCAATTAAATTTATTACTGCAATGCTTTTTCCTTTACATTTATAAATAGCATATCCTTTTCCTACAACTCCTTGAGGATAGTTTGCTGGTCTAATTATTTTTTCATTATCTATAATTTTAAATATATCCTTTTTTCCCCAAGTATGATTTCCCATAGTAACAACGTCTACACATTGTTCTATTATATCCTTAAAGTTTTTCTCTGTTATTCCCATTCCTTCTGCTGCATTTTCTCCATTTACTATTATAAAATCTATATTTTCTTGCTCTTTTATTTTATGTAATTCCTTTTGTAATTTTTTAACTCCTGATGTTCCAACTAAATCTCCAACTGCTAAAATTTTCATTTTTTTCCTTCTTTCTTTTACATTTTTTAGCTATTATATTATCAATTATTATAAAAGTCAAATTTAAAATATATAAAAAAAGAAGAATATATTTTATTTTATATATTCTTCTTTTTTCTATTTTGCATAATCAATAACTCTTGTTTCTCTAATAATATTAACTTTTATTTGTCCTGGATAATCCATTTCGTCTTCTATTCTTTTTGCAACTTCTCTAGCTAATATTGTCATTTGATCATCTGTTATTTTTTCAGGTTTAACAATTATTCTTATTTCACGTCCTGCTTGTATAGCAAATGATTTTTCTACTCCTTCAAATGAATCAGCTATTGATTCTAGGTTTTCTAATCTTTTTATATATGCTTCTAAAGTTTCACGTCTCGCACCTGGTCTTGATGCAGAAATAGCATCTGCTGCTTGTACTAATACAGCTTCCATTGTTTGAGGCTCTATATCACCATGATGTGCTTCTACAGCATTAATTACTAATGGGTTTTCTTTGTATTTTTTCAAAACATCTACACCAATTTCTACGTGTGTTCCTTCCATATCGTGGTCTAGCGCTTTACCAATGTCATGAAGTAATCCAGCTCTACGAGCTCTTTTTGCATCTAGTCCTAATTCTTCTGCCATTATTCTTGCTAAGTTTGAAACTTCTATAGAGTGGTTTAAAACATTTTGTCCATAACTTGTCCTATATTTTAGTTTTCCTATTAGTTTAATTATATCTGGATGTAATCCTGTTACTCCTGTTTCTAATGCTGCTCTTTCTCCTTCTGATTTTATTGTTTGCTCAATTTCTTCTTTAGCCTTTTCTACCATTTCTTCAATTTTAGATGGATGTATTCTTCCATCATCAATTAATTTTTCTAATGCTATTTTGGCAACTTCTCTTCTTAATGGATCAAATCCTGATAAAACTACTGCTTCTGGTGTATCGTCTATTATTAGATCAACACCAGTTAGTGTTTCTAATGCTTTTATATTTCTTCCTTCTCTTCCTATAATTCTACCCTTCATATCATCATTTGGAAGTGAAACAATTGATACAGTTGTTTCTTGTGAATGATCTGCAGCACATTTTTGTATAGCATAACATAGCATTTCTTTAGCATTTTTATTTGCCTCTTCTTTAGCTTTTTGTTCTAATTCTCTAATTAATGCTGCTTTTTCTGCTGTTAATTGTTTTTCTACTTCAGACAATAATGCATGTTTTGCTTCATCTTTAGTTAATGTTGCAATTCTTTGAAGTTCTTCCATTCCTTTATCATATAATTTTTCTACTTCTTCTTTTTGAATTTCTAGTTGTTTTAGTTCATTATCAAGTTCGTTTTCTTTTTTTTCAAAATTATCAGCACGTTTTTCTAAATTTTCTTCTTTTTGGATTAGTCTTGTTTCTTGTCTTTGAACTTCGCCTCTTCTTTCTTTAATCTCTTGATCTAATTCTTTTCTACTATTCATTATCTCTTCTTTAGCTTTAAATATCTCTTCTTTTTTTAAGTTTTCTGCTTCTATTTTAGCTAAATTTACTAATCTTTTTGCTTCTTCTTCAGCTCCATGAATTTTAGATTCTGCAATTTTTTTTCTATATGCCATTCCTATTAGTATACCTATTGCAAGCGAGATTAAGACAGCGGCTACTATGACTATTATATCCATAATCATACACCTCTTTCTTATTTAATTTTCAATGTTCGAATAAAAAATATATATATCACTTTTTTAATATATTTTCTCCTACCTATTATATTTTAACTTTATTATTGTAAACTGTCAATAGTTTTAGAGGTTATATTTTTATTTTAGATAATTATCTATCTTTTTCATAAAGATAAGTCTTTCTATTATATCTATAACTCCATATATTATAATTAAAACTCCTACTGTTTCTAACAATGCTCCACTATTTGCTAAAATATAAATTCCACCAATTACAACTAATATTGAAAATATTATAGTTAATAACCAAAGTCGTGATTTTAAGTCTCTCCATTGTATTGCAGTATTAAAATTCATTATTCCTGTGTAAATTATCCATACACCAATTATAATTCTAAATATTGACAAAATTGTTCCTGTACAAAACATTAAAACAATTCCAAGTAAAACTACTGCTACGCCAATCCCTAATAAATAACTATCTTCTTTGCCACTAGAAAAATATTCAATTACTTTAAATGCTCCTATTGCTATAAATATACCACCTAAAATAACAGACAACATTGAAATTATCGCTTCTGGATTTGTTACTAACATTACTCCAAAAATTATAAAAATTATTGATACAATTATGTCTGACCAACTTGCTCTTTTTAAGATTTTTTCTAACATTATATTACCTTCTTTACTATTTATTTTTTTACACTATAACACAAATTTTTTTTCTTGTATATATTTTATTGTAAGTTTTTTAAAAAATAATCTTCGAAAACACGTGCTGCTACTTCTATATATTTTTCTTGGTTATCCTTATATTTTTGTGCAATATTTGAATTTGTTAAGCTATTAATTAAAGCATTTATATATACCTTATTTTTACTAAAATTGTTTATTACAACGTCATAGATAGTTATTTTATTTTCCTTTTCTAATAAATAATTTCTAAACTCTATTATGCTATTTTTTCTTATACTTTTTTGTTTATAATAGTAATTAATTATCTCTATATAAAAACTATTAGAAATCTGTTTTGAAAGATTTATACTATCTATATCAGCTTGCATATCTTTTTCGTTAAATAATGTATTTTCAGAATTTGCTCCCAACAACATTTTACCATATTTTATTAACTCTTGATTTGTTTTGTTCTCATCATATTTTACTATTTGCCCCATAAGAGACACTAAGTCTCCTGCCCATCCAGAATATTCTGAAGGTACTATTTGACTATTATAAATAATTGAATTTAATGAAGCACACATGTGAACAAAATCAACATTTGTGTTTGGTATTTTTACATTTTGAAAGTTATAATTTAAAAGCTCTGTTGATTTTTCACTTACATATTTAACAAATTCTTCGTTTATATTTCCAGCAGCAATTTTCCATGCATCACTATTATATTTATTTTTTCTTATATACTGTAAGCAAAGTTCTACAATACTAGTTTTTACATTATTTTCCTCTTTAAACTCTATTGCAAACATTTCTAAATTTTTTAATTCTTTTAAAAATTCGTCGATTTTTACTCCTTCTTCAGCCTGATTAATATTTTCTAATAATTGTTCTTTCGACATATTTATATTAATATTACTGTTATTTGTAGTATTAATTTTTTCTATAGTGTTTTCTTGTTTTTCGTTATTTTTTGTTTGAGCTTTTCCTATATTGTTTCTTATAGTAAACAATATGCTACTAATTATTGCTATTATTAAGAGTACTGATAGTATTAATATTATTTTTTTACTTTTTAGCATATAGCTTTTTTCTCCTTTAAATGCTAAAGAGAACTACACATTTATAGAATTTTTTCTATTTGTGAGTTCTCTTTTAATTATTAATTTTCTTCTTTTTTTGCAATTATTTCTTTTCCATCATAATATCCACAGCTTTTGCATACTCTATGAGGCATTACTGGTTCATGACAACGTGGACAGCTTGAAAATGTTGGTTGTTCTTTTTTCCATGTTGATCTTTTTGCATGTGTTCTTGCTTTTGACCATCTTCTTTTTGGTTGTGCCATTTAAATTCCCTCCTTGTATTTAGATATGTATATATCTTTCTATTTTTTCACAGTATTTTTAGTCACTATAAGATTATACAAGTATTTTTTTATTTTGTCAATATTTAGTGACATTATTTCTGACAATATTTTTTATATAATTGTTTTATGTTCTTCTTTTTTAGTGTTTTATCTATTCCATTATCTTTTACCTGTGTAAATACATCAATAAGTAGTTTATCTATATCTTCATGAATTAAGTTGTTTTTTCTTTCTTTCATGTAGTAATTTAATTCCAAATCACTTGTCCAATTTTTGCCACTATAAACAATTCCTGCTGCTAATTTGTCACATATCATTTCTGCTACATATTGGTATGGTATCATTACAGGTCTTGGTTCTGGATAGAAGTCTATCCAATACTCTGAATGGTGTTTGTTCTTTGCTTTATGGTGTACCCATGCAATTGAACATCCTGTTTGTTTTCTACACTCTGAAATTGGAGAATGCGTTCCTGTATAATATTTTATACTTTCTCCAAATTCTGTCCATGAATATTTTGATAGGTCATGAACTAATCCTCTCCATGGAATTCCAATTTTACAACATAATTTAAATACTACCCATTTATGTTTTGTAATTAATTTTAAATGTTTTAGTGCGTTTTTTAGTATCATTTTTCCCTCTTTTCTTCACTATTTTACTATATTTTTTTACATAAATCAATAAACTTTTGTGATTTATTTGCATATAATATTTAAAAAAGTTTATGGAGGTTTAAAATGTGTGGATTTGTTGGTTTTGTAAATTATAAAAAAGACGTTGCTAACTATAAAAATATTTTACGTAATATGAATACCAGTTTATCAAAAAGAGGTCCAGACGAAGATGGCTATTACATAAATGAAAATATAGCCTTTGGACATAAAAGATTAATTGTAATTGACCCAGAAGGTGGAAAACAACCTATGGTGGAAAAGTATTCTTTTGGAGAATATATAATTTCATATAATGGTCAAATATATAATACTAAAGAATTGAAAAAAACCTTAGAAGAAAATGATTTTACATTTCATACTCATAGTGATACAGAGGTTTTACTAAAAAGTTACATTCATTATGGCAATGATGTAGTTAATCATTTAAATGGTATTTTTGCATTTGCAATATGGAATACTAAAACAAAAGAACTTTTTTTAGCTAGAGACCATTTTGGAGTAAAACCTTTATTTTATACATTCTTAGAAGACAATTTTATTTTTGCTTCTGAAATAAAAGCATTATTTGAATTCCCCGGAGTGGACAAAAAAGTAGATGAACAAGGTATAAGTGAACTATTTGGAATTGGCCCTGCTCATACTCCTGGTACAACTGTATTTAAAAATATTTACGAGTTAAAACCTGCATCTTTTGCAATCTTTAATAAATCAGGATTTACTTGTAAAAAATATTGGAAACTAAAATCCGAGCCTCATAAAGATAGCTTACGGAGCTACCTGCGAAAAAGTAGAATTCCTATTAAATGATTCTATTACAAAGCAATTAGTTTCTGACGTTCCTTTGTGTACATTTCTTTCAGGCGGATTAGATTCTAGTATTATAACAAAATTTGCAGCAGATTATTGTAAACAAAATGGTCTTCCTCCTTTAGATACTTATTCTATAGATTATGTAGACAATGATAAAAACTTTGTAAAAAGTGATTTTCAGCCTAATTCAGATAATTATTATATTGAATTAATGACAAATAATTTGCACACAAAACATCATCAGATTGTAATTGACACCCCAGAATTGGCATCATATTTAGAAGATGCTATGATAGCTCGTGATATGCCAGGTATGGCAGATATTGATTCTTCTTTACTTTTATTTTGTAAAAATGTAAAAAAAGAAATGACTGTTTCTTTAACTGGTGAGTGTGCTGATGAAATTTTTGGCGGATACCCATGGTTTTTCAGAACAGATGCTTTAAATAGTGGAACTTTTCCTTGGTCTATTGCAATTGCTGAAAGACAAAAACTTCTAAATCCTACAATTGGCAAAAAAGTAGATTTAAAAAGTTATATTGATTATAGGTATAATGAAAGTTTAAATGAAGTTGAAATTTTAGATATAGACTCAAAAGAAACTGCTGAAAAAAGGAAAATTTCTCACCTTACATTAAATTGGTTTATGCAAACACTTTTAGATAGATCAGATAGAATGGCTATGTATAACGGTTTGGAACTTCGTGTACCATTTTGCGATTACAGATTAGCACAATATGTATGGAATATTCCTTGGGAAATGAAAGCTTTAAATGGCCGTGAAAAAGGATTATTACGATATATTTGTCGTAACTTACTTCCTTCTGAAATTGTAGATAGAAAAAAATCTCCTTATCCAAAAACACATAACCCAACATATCTTGCTAAAGTAAAAGGAATGTTAGAAAACATTATGAAAGATAACAATGCTCCTATTAATAATTTATTAAATAGACAATATATTTTAGATATTTTAAATACAAATGGAGAAGCATTTACAAGACCTTGGTTTGGTCAATTAATGACCGGTCCTCAACTTATGGCTTATTTGTGCCAGGTTAATATGTGGCTTGAGAGGTATAATCCTAAAATTGAACTATAAAATTAATATAGAGGCTCTGTTTGAAGAACCTCTTTTTGATTTTTATTTATTATTTAGATTTTTTATTTTAATTTTTATTATTTCTTTTAACAAATTTGTAAATTTCCATAACAGCCAATATTGGAACAGTTAGAAGCAATAAAATCCATATGCTATTAACAGGAATAACAGTTAAACTAAAAAATTTAGCCCACGGCTCATAGCTTACAACCATAACTTGAATTATAGACGTAAATAAAATTGAAAGCATCAAAAACCTATTATTTAGCATAGAAGTTTTAAAAATTGATTTAACTTCACTCCTACAATTAAAAATATGAATATTTTCCATAAATACCATTAAAGTTAATAAATAACTTCTTACTAAAGTTAAATCATAATGTTTTATTTTTAATAAATAAATTAATGCAAAAAACTCTATAAGTGACATGGTTATAGCAGAAATTACAATTTCTTCTACCATTAATTTGTTAAAAATCTTTTCTTTAGTATTTTTTACTTTTTTATTCATTACATCTTCTGTATCTTTTTCAAAAGCTAAGGCATCTCCCTGAATTCCATTACTAATTAAATTAAGCCATAAAAGCTGAATTGCAACAAGTGGAATTGGCATTCCAAAAATTATTGTAAAAACAAATAAAATAATTTCAGAAAAACCTGTAGATAGAAGCAAATATATTACTTTCCTTATATTATTATAAGCCTTTCTACCTTCTTCTACTCCATTTACTATACTTGAAAAATTATCATCTACAATTATCATATTTCCAGTTTCTTTTGCAATATCTGTTCCGCTACCCATTGCAACACCAATATTTGCAGCTTTAAGTGCTGGCGTGTCATTTACCCCATCTCCTGTTACTGCAATAAAATCACCTTGTTTTTTAAAATTTTCTACTATTTCTAGTTTTCCCATTGGCGAAACTCTAGAATGTACATCTTCTATACCAATTCTTTTTGCAATTGCATTTGCTGTTAAACTATAATCCCCAGTTATCATAGAAACTTTAACTCCTGCCTTTTTACATTTTGCAACCGCTTCTATTACATCTTCCCTAATTGGGTCAACAAAAGCAACCAATCCTAAAAAAGTTAAATTCCTAATTTTACTTTCTTCATATTCTTCTTGTTTTGTCTCTCCTTTGGCAACAGCAATAACCCTAAAGCCTTCATTAGATAATTTATCTGCTCCTAAAATTATTTTATTATAGTCTAACAAAACATCTTGACCTTCTATTTGCATTTTATTACAAAATTCTAAAACCCTTTCTACTGCTCCTTTAACAGTTACATAAAAATTGCCTTCTTCTTTTATAAAAACTGCAGAATACTTATTTTTAGATTCATATGGTATCTTATATACAACTTCTCCTACATCTTTTACATCCATTTTATATGCCAATGCCAAAAATGCAGTATCTATTGCATCACCATGATGAATCCATTTTCCATTTTTAAATTTTAAACTTGCTTCATTATTTAAATAACCCATTTTAGCTATTTGAATAGCCTGTTTTTTAGTTTGATTGGAACTTTCTTCATCAAATTCTACACTTCCAATATCATTATAACCAACACCTTTAATATATGCCATTTTTCCATTTGGGAGCAATATCTTTTTTGCAGTTTGTTCATTTACAGTTAATGTACCAGTTTTATCTGTTGCGATTCTTGTACAACTTCCTAAACTCTCAACTGCATTTAACTTTTTTACAATTACATTTCTTTTTGCCATTTTACTAGAAGCAATTGAAAGCACTATTGTCATAGCAATTGTAAGTCCTTCTGGTATAGCAGAAACAGTTAATGCAACAACTGTTGAAAATAGTTCTGTTATTGTATAACCTTTAAAATATAAAACTATGCAAAGCAATACTGCTAAAATTAAAAATCCTATACTTATTTGTTTAACAAACCTATCCATTCTAACAACAAGTGGTGATTCTTCTTCTTTGCTTATTAAAACATTATTAGCAACTTTTCCAAATTCCGTATTTTGTGAAACTGCAACAACAACGCCTTTTCCTCTACCTTTTGTTACAATACTTCCCGCATAAGCCATATTGCTTCTGTCTGCTAAGTGTTCGTCTTCATCTTTTATTTCTATGTCTTTGTCTTTTTGAATTGATTCACCTGTTAAAATTGATTCATCTATTGCCAAATTATATGTTTCTATAAGTCTTAAATCTGCGGGAACTTTGTCTCCAGATTCTAGCAAAACAATATCTCCTAAAACTATATTTGGGGATGGTATTTGCTTTTCTTCTTCGTCTCTTAACACTTTAGAATTTATTTTTATTAAATCTGCTAATTTTTCACTATTTTTTTCAGAGTTCCATTCTTGGTATGTTCCAATTACTGCATTTATAATTATTACTGCAAATATAAATATTGCATCTGCATAACTTTTAGTAAATATTGAAAAAATTGCTGCAATTATTAATATTAAAACTATAGGACTTTTAAATTGTTCAATAAATATTTTAAATACAGTTTTATTTTTTGCTTTTGGAATTTCATTCTTTCCATTTATTTTTAATCTTTCTTCCGCCTGTATTTGTGTTAAACCATTTTTATTTGTTTTAAACTTACTAAAAACTTCTTCTATACTTTTATTCCACATAAAAATCTCCTTAAAATTATTATTTACTTTAAGAAGATTTTTATAACATTTTTATTCTATTTCTAATTTAGTAATTTCCTTTAATGTGTTCATATCTACTGCTTTTATTAACTTTTTTGAAAGCGTATAATATACATTATTACTATAAATTATTCTTTCTATAATATTTGAGTATGAGTAATTTTTTGAAGATATATTTTCATTTTTTATTTCCCCTTGTAATGTAAATCCTTTTTCTAAATCTATTTTATAAATTTGAGCTTCTGATACATATTTTCCATTTTTATAAACATTTACAGGAAATGCAATTATATTTTTTTCTTTTGAAAATAGTAACACTTTGTGGTCATGAATTAATGGTGAACTTGCATTTTTTTCTCCTATTTTTATAGTAAACATTTCTTTTGGATTATTTAAATTTGTTACGTCAAACATTGACATTTTTAATCCATTTTGAACATAACCATCTCCAGATGAATTTTCTTTTGTATCATATCCAAATCCTATTAAATGTGTTTCATCATATGGGTGCAAATAAGTACTGTAACCTGGTATTTTTAGTTCTCCTAAAATTTTAGGATTCTTTACATCGCTTAAATCTATTACAAATAATGGATCCATTGTTTTAAATGTTACTACATATGCCTTGCTTCCTACATACCTTACCGAATATATTTTTTCTCCTTTAGCTATTCCTTCTACTTTTCCTACTTCTTTTAAATTTTCATCTAATATATATAGGCTATTGCTTGAAGAATTATCATCCACATCCCAACTTGAAACTCCTATAGTTGTTGCTATTCTAAAATAGCCATTATTTTCATCCATAGAAAATTGATTATTAATTCCACCTGTAACATCTGCTTCTGCTTTAAATTTAATTTCTCCATTATTTAAATTAAACTTTAATATTTTAGTATCATAGCCTAAGCTTTTATGTGTGTCTGCATCATATACATTTTTTTGTTTTGCAATATAAATATTTTGGCTAGATGAATATACTTTTTCTCCTGCTCCTAAAAATGTTTGTATATTTGCTTCTTTTTTATTATCTATAGAAAATCCAGCAAGTGTTAAATAATTTAAGCTTTCTATGTTGTCAAAATAGTATATTTTATCAAAATCTATTAATTTTTCTGAATTACTGTTTAAAGTATCTTTATACATTGGTTTGTAAATATCTTCATCTAAATCTTTTATTTCATATGTTGCAATATTATTAGTGTATACTGATTTATTTCCAATAAAATATATGTTATTCTCTATCATTCTTGAAGATACGTAGTTTCCTTCTATTTCGATTGTTCTTTCTTCTTTAGGCTCTTTTATGCTACTTAAGTCATATATTTTAGCAACCGTTTTTTGTTTATAAATTCCTTTTTTATAAACACTGTTAGTTGTTTCTTTTACAGTTATTCCTGTATCATATGAATATGCATTTTCATTTCCTAATATTATTAACTTATTTTTATTTATATATAATTCTGATGGAGTATATTTTTCAGAGCTAAAATCAATTTTTGCAATTTGCAATAATTCTTCTTTTTTAGTTATATCTGCAATTATTATTTTTTTACCAACTACATAATAAATGTATTTCCCATCTGTTTTTACAATATCTGCTTCGTCAACATTTTCTACTTGTATATTGGTTTTAGAATATTCTTGAGTGCTTTCTTTTGTATTACTAGGTGTAGATGTAGACTTACTAACATCCTCACTTTGTTCGGCATTATCTGTTAGTGTCTCAATATCCCTTTCATTATTATTCCTACTTTTTGTATATTCTCTTGCAATAGTATAGAAATTCTCAAAATTATCTACTGTTTTTAAAGTTAATTTATCCGAAGTTTGAATTTGTTTACTTATACTTGTTATATTGTTTTTATTATTAATATAAGTATTTGTAGCAATAGCTCCAGATATAACAATAGTTATAATTGCAGCAGATTCCAATATTTTGGTTACAACTATTTTTTTGTTTAATTTTTTTGCCTGTTTACTTGAGACTTTCCATTTTGAATTTTCTTCTTTTTGATATTGTTCATATTTTTTATAAACTCCATTTATAAATTCTTTGTTATCCTTCATATTTTTCCGCCTCCTTTTTTAATATTTCTTCTAAGCTTTTTCTTGCTCTATGAATTAAAACTTTTATACTTGATTCTGTTTTTTTCATTATTTTACTTATTTCCTTGTAACTTAATTCTTCAATGTCTGCTAAATAAACCGCATTTTGATATTCTGGTTTTAATTTTTTCATTGCAATTTTTAAATTATTTTTTCTTTCGTCTAAAAATACCTTTTCCTCTAATTCTTGAACGTCCATTAAGCTATTTTCGTCAATTTTTGTAATTCTTTTTTCTCTTTTTAAATAATTTAATGCTTTTGATTTTGCAATTATAAATAAATATGTTTTTAATGAATAATTAAAATCATAATTTTGTTTGTGGATTAATATATATACAAATACATCTTGTGCTATATCTTCTGCTATATCTATGTTTTTTACATATCTCATTATAAAATATATTATTTTGTCTTTGTGCCTTATTATTAATTCTTCAAAGCTTTTTAAATCTTCTTGCAAAAATTCGTAATATAATTCTTTGTCCGTTTTCTCTCCCACTTTTATTCCTCCTTTATATTTCTTATAAAATTATAGCATATAAAAAGTTACAGTAAAACAAAAAAAATGCAAAGATTTTTTATTTTCTTTGCAAATTTTTTATTTCATTTTCTCTTTTATTTTAACTAATATATTTAATGCATCTATTGGTGTTAACTCATTAAAATTAACTTTGTCTATTTCATGCGCAATTTCCGCAAGCTTATAGTTAAACATATCAAATTGCCCTTCTACTTGCTTTTTGGTTTCTTGTTTCTTTCCTGTTAAAATATTTTTTCTTTCTAAAGATCTTAGTATTTCATCTGCTTTTTGGGTTACTACTTTAGGAACACCTGCAAGTCTTGCCACATGAATACCATAACTTTCGTCTGTTCCACCTCTTATGATTTTTCTTAAGAAAATTATGTCTTCTCCTTTTTCTTTTACCGCAATAGAGTAGTTTTTTATTCCATCTAATTTTTCTTCTAATTCTGTAAGTTCATGATAATGTGTTGCAAATAATGTTTTTGCTCCACATTTTTCCTTGTTTGCTATATATTCTGCAACTGCCCAAGCTATTGAAAGTCCATCGTAAGTAGATGTTCCTCTTCCTATTTCATCTAATATTACTAAACTATTTTTTGTAGCTTCTTTTAAAATTGTTGCCACTTCCATCATTTCAACCATAAATGTACTTTGCCCCATACTTAAATCATCTGATGCTCCCACTCTGGTAAATATTTTGTCTACTACCCCTATAGTGGCTGATGTTGCTGGAACAAAGCTTCCTACTTGTGCCATTAATGTAATTAATGCAACTTGTCTCATATATGTTGACTTACCTGCCATATTAGGTCCTGTAATTATTGCAAGTCTGTTATCCGCTTCATCTAAATATGTATCATTTTCTACAAATGTACCAGCTCCTAACATTTTTTCAATTACTGGATGTCTACCTTCTTTTATGTCTATTACTCCAAGGTTATTTACCTCTGGCATGCAATAATTCATATCTTGTGCAACTGTTGCAAATGAAGTTAAAACATCTAATGTTGAAACTAATGTACTTGTTTTTTGTAGCCTTATAACATTCTTAGATATTTGTTCTCTTATTGAAGTAAATGCATTATATTCTAAATTTACTACCTTTTCTTCTGCCCCTAAAATTTGATTTTCTAAATTTTTAAGTTCTTCTGTTATATATCTTTCTGCATTTGTTAAAGTTTGTTTTCTTATATATCTTTCTGGCACTTGATCTAAATTAGATTTTGTAACCTCAATAAAATATCCAAATACTTTATTAAATCCTACTTTTAAATTTTTTATTCCTGTTTTTTCTTTTTCTTCTGCCTCTAGCTCTATAATCCATTTTTTTCCATCTGTTGTTGCTGTTTTTAATTTATCAATTTCTGGATCATATCCTAATTTTATTATTCCCCCATCTTTTACTGTCATTGGTGGATCTTCAACAATTGATTTTTCTATTAATGCATATATATCTCTTAATTCATCCATGTTTTCATGAATATTTTTTAACAATTCTGACTTACATGGTAATAATATATTCTTTAAATCCGGCAATTTTTGTAAAGAATTTTTTAATGTTATCATATCTCTTGCATTAGCATTTCCATATGCCATTTTTCCTGCTAAACGTTCTATGTCATAAACTTTTTTTAAATTCTCTATTATATCTCCTCTTAAAATTATATTCTCTTTTAATTCCTTTACAGCTTCTAGTCTTCTATTTATTTCTACTGTGTCTATTAATGGATCATTTAACCATCTTCTTAAATGTCTTCCGCCCATAGAAGTAGATGTTTTGTCTAAAACCCATAAAAGTGTTCCTTTTTTAGATTTGTCTCTCATCTTTTCAGTAATTTCAAGATTTCTTCTGGCATTAATATCAAGTGACATATATTTAGAAATATTGTATATTGTTATTTTATTAATATGCTCTAACGTTGTCATCTGTGTTTGCTCTATATATTCAATTAATGCATTTATTGAAGGAATAGCAAGTTCTTTTCTTTCAATGTCTTCTATCTTTTTTTGAGTACTATCTAATAAGTTAAATCTATATTTTATTTTATCTACATTCTTTTCAAAAAATTTATCGTTAAATTTAGTAATATAACATTCAAATCTTTCTTTTATTTTTTGTATTTCTTCTTGGCAATCTGCCATCATACTGTTTATTACAAGCTCAGATGGTGAATATCTTGCAATTTCGTCTAGTAATTGTGGAAAATTATTGTTATCCTTTATTTCTGCGCTGTAAAATTCTCCTGTTGATATATCACATACACTTATTCCAAAATAAATTCCTGATTTAAATATTGACATTATGTAATTATTTTTTCTTTCCTCAAGCATGTTGCTTTCTACAATTGTTCCAGGGGTTACTACTCTTATAACTCCTCTTTTTACAATACCTTTTGCTTCTTTAGGATTTTCTAATTGTTCACATATAGCTACTTTATACCCTTTGGCAATTAATTTAGAAATATACATTTCTGCCGCATGGTGTGGTATTCCAGCCATTGGAGCTCTTTCTTCTTGTCCACAATCTTTTCCTGTTAATGTTATTTCAAGCTCTCTTGCAGCTAAAATTGCATCTTCAAAAAACATTTCGTAAAAGTCACCTAATCTATAAAATAAAATACAATCTTTATATTGTTCTTTTGTTTCTAAATACCTTTGCATCATAGGTGAAAATTCTGCCATTTTATCCTTCCTTTCTTTAAATAATTTTTCCTTTTAAGTACCACATATGTTCTGATACTATTTCTAATTCTATAATTTTGTTAATTAGTGTTTCTTCTCCTTCAAAAACCACCACTTTATTACTATCGGTTCTACCTGTTAACATGCTACTATTATTTTTACTCTTTCCTTCAACTAGAACTTTTTGTTTTGTTCCAACATATTCTTTATTATTTTTTTCTATTTGACTTTCTACTAACGCTTTTAATCTGTCAAATCTTTTGTGTTTTATTTCCTCTGGAATTTGATTTTCCATTTTATCTCCAGGTGTTCCAACTCTTCTAGAATATATAAACATATAAACTTGTTCAAAATTAACTTTTTCCACAACATCTAATGTATCTTCAAAATCTTCTTCAGTTTCTCCAGCAAATCCAACTATAATATCTGTTGATAATTTTAGATTTGGTATTTTTCTCTTCATTTTTTGTACCAAGTTTAAATATTGTTCTTTAGTATACTTTCTATTCATTATTTTTAAAACATTTGTGCTACCAGATTGAAGTGGTAAATGAACTAATTTGCAAACTTTTTCACATTCAGCAATTGCATCTATAACATCATCTGTAAAATCTTTTGGATGTGGTGAAACAAATCTAATCCTTTCAATCCCCTCTATTTTATTTACAGCTCTAAGTAAAGTTGCAAAAGAATTAACTCCCTCATATTCTTCAAATTCTATATTTTTTTCTTTTTCTACTCTTAAATATGAATTTACATTTTGCCCAAGTAAAGTTATTTCTTTATAACCTTCTTTTGCAAGTTCTCTTACTTCTTCAATTATTGCACGTGGGCTTCTACTTCTTTCTCTTCCACGTACATAAGGTACTATACAATAAGTACAAAAATTATTACATCCATTCATAATTGTTACAGATGCTTTAATATCACTTTCTCTTTTTATTGGCAATCCCTCATATATTTCGCCATCTATATACAAAATATCTTGCTGCTTTTTCTTTTCAACTAAAACCTTATATAAATCCTCTGGAAATTTATGAAGAGTATGAGTTCCAAAAATAATGTCTACAAAATTATAAGATGCTTTAATTTTATCTGTAATATGTTTTTCTTGCATCATACATCCACCTATTGCTATTATTATACCTTTAGATTCTTTTAAATGTTTCAATTCTCCTAACTTTCCAAGTAGTCTTTCTTCCGCATTTTCTCTTACACAGCAAGTATTAAATAAACATATATCTGCATCTTTAAAATTTTCTACCTTTTCATAACCCATTTGGTCTAACATTCCACATAGTTTTTCTGAGTCATTTTCATTTAGCTGACATCCTAAAGTTAATATGTTATATTTTAAATTTTTATTTTTATTAATCTCTTTTATTTTATTTATAAATTCTTTTTGCTTAGTTATTTCTTCCACCTAATAATTCCTCCATTTCTTATACTAGCCTATTTTATTACATTTTTCAACTTTTTGCAACATAATTTCAATTTATTAAATGTTAAAAATATTTTTGTTGCATTTGCAACCTTTTTATTGTATAATACTCTTTATGAGGAGGAGGAATATATGCATATAAATTTTGATATTAATAACTTTATTAAAGATTTTAGTTCTAATTGTTCTAAAGTTCAAATAAAATCCTTCTCAAAATCAGAAGTAATAACTACTTATATTCAAAAGAGAAACCAATTTTGTATATTAGTAGATGGAAGTGCTGACTTAGTAAGATATGATTATAGTGGAAATAAAACTATAGTAGAACATTTTTCTAAAAATGACGTGTTTGGCGAAATTTTTTATACAATAAGTACTAATAACGAACTATTTGTCGAATCACGCGAAAAATCTAAGGTATTATTTTTTAATTATAATGACATAAAAAATAAATGTAAATCTAATTGTAAATTTCATGACTCTTTAGTTGCTAATTTACCAGAAATTATTTTAACTAAAGTTATTGATCTTAATTCACGTTTAGAGTTACTTACAAAAAGATCCATTCGTGATAAATTGCTTGGATATTTTAATATTTTATCTACAAGAAGTTTTAGTAGAACTTTTTCTTTACCTTTTTCTTTAACATATCTTGCAGATTACTTAAGTGTTGACAGAAGTGCAATGATGCGTGAAATAAAGCTTTTAAAAGATGATGGGATAATAAAGAAAAATGGAAATAAAATAACTTTATTATATAGTTAAAAAAAGCATACTAATGTATGCCTTTTTTATTTTAATATCCATTATATGGTTCTAAATTTGATAATACCCAGTTAAATTCTCCTGTTGTTATAATACTTCCACAATATTCACATTTTCCTGCAGAAGTTATTTGTGTTGGAGCTCCACAATTTGGACATTTTTTTGTATCTACTGTTGTTTCACCTGATTTTGTTTTTACTCCTGTTTTTCTTATAAATGTTAATTTATAAGTTTTTATTTTATCTAAATTAGGATCTCCTTTTAATACTGCTTTACTATCTTCGTCTATTATATAATCAACCATTTTAGAATTTAATAAAATAGTTATAATATCTTTATCTACTACCTGATTAAATGAATTTAATTTAGCCCAATTAACACTAACTCTCTCCATTTTATTAATTTTCTTTTCTTTTTTATAACGCTCAAGTTGTGTTGAATGTTGTTCAAATAATTCTTGAGTTTCAAAGCATCTTATTGTAGACCAATCTCTATCTGACCATGCATATTGCAATTTAATAAATAAATCTTTTGCCCAAGATATAAACTCTTCTTTATTAAAGTTTTCATCTTGCATTTTTATTTTTGCTACAATATCATCTTCAGTAAGTTTTTTAGCAGTTACTCTATTTGTTGTATTATTCTTTTTATTTTTGTTCTTTATATTTTCGCTAATTCCAATAAATATTGAAATAACTACTATTCCAATTACTGTTGCTATTCCAACTATTATATCTGTAGCCAAATCTCCAGTTGAATCATTATTTTCATAATCATAATTTGAATCCCCGCTGCTACTACTCCAATTACTAGATGACGATGATGAATATCCACTATCATAAGTTTCAAAATCCCCTACATCTGCCAATACATTACTAATGCAAATATTAAAAATCAATGTAAATGTAAGTACTGTGGTAATTAGTACTTTCTTTAATTTATTCATATTAGTTTTATCCCCTTTATTTAAAAATTATTTCTTTTATTTCTTTTGCATCCATTTCTACGTCTTTTTCCTCACCTGTTATCATATTTTTAATTTTTACCTTGTTTTCTTTTACCTCATCTTCTCCAATAATAATAACTTTTGGAATTTCTAATTTGTCTGCATACTTAAATTTAGCTTTTAATTTTTTCTCATTTAAATAAATTTCTGTATTAACTCCTAGCATTCTTAACTCTCCAGCTAGCTGAATTGGTTTTTCCAAATTTTCTATCATTGGTATTATTAATACGTCTGAAACTGATTTTTTATTAGCATTTATAATATTTAACTCGTTTAGTTTATAAAATAATCTTGTTAAACCTATTGATATTCCAACCCCTGGTAATTTTTTATCTGTATAATATTTTGCTAAATCTTCATATCTTCCACCAGAACATACACTACCAAGTTCTCTATAATCATTTAAGAAAGTTTCATATACCGTTCCTGTATAATAATCTAATCCTCTTGCTATTGTTAAATCTACTTTAAAATTCTCTTCTGGAATTCCAAATATTCTAATATATTTTATAACTTGTGTTAGCTCTTGTAGGCCTTCTTTAAATATATTGTTTTCTATTTTTAGTTCTTTTATTTTTTCTAACTTTTCATCATTGTTTCCGTCTATTTGTATAAAATTAATTATTTTGCATATTGCTTCTTCTTTAATGTTTAATTTTTTTAATTCTTCTACAACGGCCTCTTTTCCTATTTTATCTATTTTGTCAATAATTCTTAATATTTCAACAGCAGAATCTTTTTGTCCTATTTCTTCAAATAAACCATTTAAAATTTTTCTATTATTTATACGAATTGTAAAGTTGTTAAATCCTAATTCTTTAAATATTGTATATATAACACTAGGAAGTTCGGCATCATTTATAATGTCTAATTTTTCGTCACCAATAATATCAATATCGCATTGGTAAAATTCACGAAATCTTCCCTTTTGCATTCTTTCTCCTCTATATACCTTACCAATTTGATATCTTCTAAATGGAAAACTTAAATTTCCATAATTTTTTGCAACATATTTTGCAAGAGGAACTGTTAAATCAAATCTTAAAGATAAGTCTGTGTCTCCTTTTTCAAATCTATATATTTGCTTTTCTGTTTCACCTCCAGCTTTTGCTAACAATACCTCTGACAATTCTACTATTGGTGTATCAATTGGTAAAAAGCCAAATTTTTTATATGTATTTTCTATTGTTTGTTTTATTTGGTCAAATAAAATTTGCTCATTTGGTAACAATTCCATAAATCCTGCTAATGTTCTAGGTTCTGTTTTTGACATAATTATCACTCCTTTTTTTCTTTTACCACAATTTAGGTTTTAATTCTAAATATATTGGTTTTTCTTCTTTTATCATTGTTGGTTTTCCGATGGCCTGGATATACTATAATATCATCTGGCAAAGTCATTAATTTTTTTGTTATAGAATTCATTATATCTTCCATACTAGAAGTTGGTAAATCTGTTCTTCCCCATGTTCCTCTAAACAATGTATCGCCAGAAAATAAACATTTTTCTTTTTCACAATACAAACATGTTCCACCTTGTGTGTGCCCTGGTGTGTGTATAACTTTAAATTCTAAATTTCCTAAATGAATTAAATCACCATTATCTATTCTAGAATCTGCCTCTAGCTCTATTTCTGGAAGTCCTATATATCCAGATAAATTTATTTCTGGGTTGTTTAGTCCATCTACATCATCTCTATGTATTAATATTTTTCCTCCGCATATTTGCTTTAATTGGGTTACTCCTGCAATATGGTCTCCATGACAATGAGTTAAATATATATATTTTAATTTTCCTTTTAAAATATTTATCATTTCTACTATTTTTTCTACATCACCTGCAGGATCTATAACCATTGTTTCATAACTTTCTTCATCAAAAATAATATAACAATTAGTAGGATCACCTACCCATGTGGCTATCTTTAGTTCTTTTAAAATCATTTAATTTCGCTCCCTTTTTATCTCTTAACTTCATATACACTTTCTACTTTTTTAATTAGTTTTATAACTTTGCTTAGTTCTTCAATATTCTCAATTTCAATATTTACATCTATTATGGCAATTCTTTCTTTTGTTGTTTTTGTAGTTACTCCCATAAGTCTTGCCTTAGAATCTTTAATTGCATTTAAAATATCAACTAATAATCCATTTCTATCATTTGCTAAGACTTGAATATTTACATTATATGTTTCTTTTGCTTCCTCATACCATTTAACATCAATCATTCTGTTTTCCTCTGATAATAAATCTTTTAAGTTAATACAGTCTTTTCTATGTACAGAAACACCTCTACCTTTTGTAATATATCCAACAATTTCATCTCCTGGTAATGGATTACAGCATTTTGATAATTTTACTAAACAATTATCTATTCCTTTTACTATAATTCCAGAATTTGAAGCTTTTGCTTTATTTTGTTTTGTTTTTGCTAATTCTTCTATTTTTTGTTCAATATTTTCTTCATTATGTTCTTTTCTATATTCTTGTAGCATTCTTGCTATTATTTTTACTGCTGAGTTTGCACCAAATCCAACAGCTGCATACATTTCTTCTATATTTTTATATTTATATCTTTCTAATGCAGGTTCTAAATATTCTGGCTTAAATATATCTGTGTGTGAAACTCCTATTCTTTTTAGTTCCTTTTCTATTAATTCTTTACCTTTTTCAATATTTTCTGCTTTCTGCGCCTTCTTAAAAAATCCTTGAATTTTGTTTTTGGCTTTTGTACTTTTTACAAATTTAAGCCAATCTCTACTTGGACCTTTAGAATTATCTGAAGTTATTATTTCTATAATATCCCCGCTATTTAAAGGAGTTATAATTGGCATCATTTTACTATTTATTTTACAGCCTGTCATATGGTGCCCAATTTGTTCATGTATACTATATGCAAAATCTATTGGTGTAGCCCCTCTTGGAAGTACTTTTATTGCTCCTTTTGGAGTAAATACATAAACTTCATCTTCAAATAATTCTGTTTTTAATGTTTCTAAAAATTCTTGTGGATCCTGCATTTCTTTTTGCCATTCTAATGTTTCACGAAGCCACGCTAATTTGTCTTCTCCAACTTTTACTGCCTCTTTTTTTCCATTATAACTAGCCTCTTTGTACGCCCAATGTGCAGCAATACCATATTCTGCAATTCTATGCATATCCCATGTACGAATTTGAACTTCAAAAGGTGTTCCTTTATCTCCTACCAATGTTGTATGTATTGATTGGTACATGTTAGGTTTTGGAACTGCTATATAGTCTTTAAACCTTCCTGGCATTGGACTATATAATTCGTGTACAACTCCGAAGTGCAGCATAGCAATCTTTTACAGAATTTACTAATATTCGTAATGCAAATAAGTCATATATTTGGTCTAAAGTTTTATTGTCTCTTTTCATTTTTCTATAAATACTATATAAATGCTTTGCTCTTCCGCGTTACTTCTGCTTCAATTTTTTGTTCTTTTAGTTCCACTCTAATATCTGCCATTATTTTTTCTATAAATTTTAATCTTTCATCTCTTTTTTTATCAATGCCTTCAACTAATTCGTGGTATTCTTCTGGATATAAATATTTAAATGATAAATCTTCTAATTCCCATTTTAAAGAATATAAACCTAATCTATTAGCAAGGGGAGCATATAACTCCATTGTTTCTTTTGCATTTGCTATTTGTCTATCTCTTTTTAAATACTTTAAAGTTCTCATGTTGTGAAGTCTATCTGCTAATTTTAATATAATTACTCTTATATCTTTTCCCATTGCTAAAAACATTTTTCTATAGTCTTCTACTTGTTGTTCTTCTACTGATGTAAATTGTATATTGCTTAATTTAGTTACTCCTGCAACCATTTGTGCAATTTCTTCGCCAAATTCTTTTTTTAAATCTTCATTTGTTACATCTGTGTCTTCTACAATGTCATGTAAAAGCGCCGCACAAACCGTATTGTCATCTAATCCTATTTGTGCCAATGTGTATGCTACATGCAATGGATGAATTATATAGCTTTCGCCAGATTTTCTAAACTGATTATGATGTTTACTTTCTGCTAAATTGTAAGCTTTCATTATTAAATTTGTGTCTACATTTTCAGAAACTTCTTTTCTTTTTGCAATTATATCTTGAATAGTAACTGTTTTATCATTCATAGTTAAATCCCCTCTTTAAATTGATTTCATAATGTCTTTAATGTTTATTTGTATAGATTCTACTCCTCCAAATGTATTTATTTCTAATACACCTGCAACATCAATTTTATCTCCTATTTTATATTCACTAACAAGATTTCCAATATTAAACCCAATTGCATTTACAATTACGTTTTTGTCTTTTAATGTTAGTTTTAAATGTTTACCTTCTGAAAGAGCCCTTATAGAATCAATTCTTAAATTTTTAAAACTAAAAATTGGCATTTTGTTTCCTTCGCCAAATGGCTCTAACAATTTTAAACTTTCTACCATTTCTTTGCTTATTTCGCTTAAGTTAATTTTAGAATCTACTTTTATTATTGGTATTATTTTATCTATATTACTTTTATTTGCTATTTGTTCAAATTGTTTTTCAAATTCTTTTACTTTATCTTTTCTTACTGTAATTCCTATTGCCATAGCATGTCCGCCAAATTTTTCTATTGTATTTGTACATTTTGATAATGCTTCGTGTAAGTCAAACCCTGGAATACTTCTTCCTGAGCCTTTACCTAATTCTCCATCAAAACATAACAATATGCTTGGTTTAAAGTACATTTCTGTTATTTTAGAAGATACTATTCCTATAACTCCATGATGCCAATTTTCTCCTCCAACTATTATTGTTTTATTTTTATCTAAATTTTTGCTTTCTATTTGTTTTATAGCACTTTCGTATATTGCTTTTTCGGTTTCTTGTCTTTTTTTATTATAATCGTTTAATTCGTTAGTTAAATTTTGAACTTCGTTATAATTTTTAGATAAGAATAATTGCAATGCTTTTTCTGCATGTCCCATTCTTCCACATGCATTTAGCCTAGGTGCTACGCCAAATGATATTGCACTTGAATCTATAGTTTTATATCCTGAAGCATTTAAAATAGATTTTAAACCTATATTTTTTGTTTGATTTACAAGCATTAGTCCTAATTTTGCAATAACTCTATTTTCATCTACTAATGGCACTATGTCTGATATTGTTCCTACACACACTATATCTAAATATTTTAAATATTCTTTTTCATCTAAACCTAATCTTATTGACAATGCTTGTGTTAGCTTAAATACTACTCCAACCCCTGCTAAATCTCTAAATGGGTATTTATTGTCTTTTCTTTTACAATCTACTACTGCTATTGCTGGTGGCAATTCTTCTGCTGCTTCATGATGGTCTGTAACAATTGTTTCCATTCCTAGTGAATTTGCATATTTTATTTCTTCTATTCCAGATATTCCACAGTCTACAGTTATCATTAATTTATACCCTTCGTTGTTTAACTTTTGTATTGCTTCTTTATTAAGTCCATACCCTTCATTTATTCTGTCTGGTATATATTGCTCTACTACCATTCCTCTTTCTTCTAAAAAGCTTTTTAAAACTGTTATACTTGTTATACCATCTACATCGTAGTCACCAAATATAACTATTTTTTCTTTATTTTCTATTGCTTTTATAATTCTATTTACCGCAATTTCCATATCTGGCATTAAATATGGATTATGAAAGTCTTTTCTTGTTGGGTTTAAAAATATTGGTATTTGATCTTCTTCTATATTTCTATTTGCTAATATTGTTGCTATTAATGTATTTACTTTGTAGTTATTTTCTATTCGTTTTACTTTTGCTTCATCTATTTCATATAATTGCCACTTTTTATTCATACTTTTCTCCTATTTTTTATTTTTATATATTGTATAACATTTTGTCCTTTTTTTAAAGAGTTTATGTGTTTTTTTTACAGTTTTATCTTTATGTTATCAGTAATTTTCCCTTATAATTTATGAAGCAAATAGATAAAAGAAAAAACGGAATT
>OIWT01000150.1_pt1 | contig 98244 bp, 81 predicted proteins | sample 1587701 | NCBI WGS metagenome assembly OIWT01 (sample SAMEA3888904, study PRJEB22519) | human gut metagenome | biome: human gut; feature: human-associated habitat; material: faeces | place: Denmark | collected 2009
ATTGGAACAATTTGTTGAAGGAAATATAACGACACACGCTTCTATTACTGCAAGACCATTTTTTGAAAAAAGAGGCTACAAGGTTGTGATGGAACAACAAGCAGAAAGGCGGGGCGTTTTTCTTACAAATTATGTTATGATAAGGGAACGACAACTATGAATTTGATGGAGAACTACAATATGTGTGAAGAATGCTATTCTGAGGAAAATAGAATAACCCCATTATTAAATCCTATAGATTGTTTAGAGAACCACACTCAATCATACATTGGCATATGATATGAACATTAGAAACTGGCACAGGAAAAATGTGTCAGTTTTTTTGTCGCCTGTTATGCGACCTAATAAACATATTGTATTTTATATAGGATAAAGTCAGGGTTTATGTTAAAATAAAGGGTAGGAATCTTCAGAATTTATTTGGATATTGGATATGGAGGGTATGCAATGTTAGATGTAGAACAACGAGAAGCTACAAGGCAGTTTATTATGAAATGGACAGGAAAGGGCAAAGAGGATGAGGATGACCGTTCCTACTGGTTAGATTGGATAGGTTACAATTAACTGGACAGATTTTTTAAGGTCATATAATTGAGTTGTCTAGAAACAATCATTAAGGAACGGATGAGGGTTTGGGTAAAAGTTTGCTTTTTCCATAACTAAAGTTTGCTATACAAATGCAACCGAAATATGTATAATTAAAAATGAATGTAACTGTAATTTTGATAGGAATGAATGATATGGGAAAAAAACAAATATACCCACGATCAAGGAAAGAGATGTTACGCATCATGAAGGCGGCTGATAAAAAAGGGCAGCTGCTGGAAGCTGTTCTGGAAGAATTTGCAAGGCATCCGTTCATATGATTTATCTGAATATGACTGGAAAATAAGAGAATATCTTTATGGGGACAGAATATGTAACCGTACCATAGTTTGGACAGGAGGAATGGTATTATGAAAAAATGGAAAGAAAGAGGAAAGAGAATCGCAGTATTGTTGCTTACGGCAGCCCTGATTGGAAGTAGCGTGGACTTATCAGCTCTTACGGTAAATGCAGCAGAGGACGCAGCAGCACTGAAAGTAAATGTAGAACTGGGTGGAGCACAGCTTTTGGAAGCAACCACCATCACACCAACAAAACCGGAAAATGGTAATGGTACAGCAGAAAACCCGTATCAGATTACCTCGGCGGCAGAACTTTACTGGTTCGCCGGACTTGTAAACGGAACTCTTACAGACGTTACTAAAAATAGTTCAGCCTGTGCGAAGCTGATGAATGATATCACGGTAAATAATAATCTGCTTGACAGGATTACATATAAAACAGATGATGACGGCAATCTGACCAATGAAGTAGCAAACGGCGGGAACTTCATTTCATGGACACCGATTGGAGCAGCTAATAACGGCTATCAGGGGACTTTTGATGGAAATGGAAAGACCATCAGCGGACTCTTTTTCAATGATAGCCAAAAAAGTCATGTTGGCTTGTTTGACAATATATATATATGGCAACAATTCGGAATGTCGGTGTCGTTGATTCTTATTTTTTCGGAGAACATTATGTCGGAGGCGTGTGCGCATTTGGTGTAGATGGTACGATAACTGGCAGCTATAACACAGGAGTGGTAAGTGGAGAAGGATGTGTCGGAGGCGTGTGTGGAACTGGTAGCAGTGTTACGATAACTGACAGCTATAACACAGGTAGTGTAAGTGGAAATGATGATGTCGGAGGCGTGTTCGGATATGGTGAAAATTGTACGATAAACAATTGCTATTATCTGAAAGCGGAAGGCACGGATTTGGGTGGCATTAACGGCGCAGATGTCGAAGGGCAGGCTGAAGGAAAAACCGCTGCACAGTTTGCATCCGGCGAGGTTGCATACCTTTTGCAGGATGGACAGAAAGTGGGAGAAGATGGCACGATACCACAGGTCTGGGGACAGAACATTGATAATGATGGTGAGAAACAATCTTTTCCTGTTTTTAGTAATGCGAAAGTCTATAAACCTTCAGAAAGTTCTCCTTGTAAGGTTGGATACACAAATAATGCGGAAGGCTTAAAGGAACATGACTTTGGCGACGACAAGACTGGCGAAAGCTGTTCGTACTGTAATATAAAGAACATCAACTATTCTGGTATCAGTATTAGCGGTGTGGATACCCCTTACTACTATACAGGTAATGAGATTAAGCCGGATATTACCATAAAAAAAGGCGAGACATCATTAACTCTTGGTGAAGATTATAACATTACTTATGGAAACAATACAGATGTGGCAGGCAGCAATGCTGAAAACGCTCCTTATGTGAAGATTACCGGAAAGGGTAATTATACAGGAGAAATTACAAAGAACTTTACCATTGCTTACATTACTGCTCCGGATAATTATATAACAGGAACGAAAGGTGCGAATGACTGGTATACTTCAGATGTCACAATCGGCGTAGCAGACTGGCAGGTATCAACGGATGGAAGCAGTTGGAATGACAGCATTTCGGTTACCGAAGAGGGAACACATTCTTATACTCTTTATTTTAAAGACAGTAACGGATACATTACAGATAGCATAAACAAAGAGATTAAGATTGATAAAGCTGCTCCAACCGGAACCATTCAGGTAAAAGAAAGTACATGGGATAAATTTTTAGAGAAAATTTCCTTTGGCTTCTATACCAACACCAAAGAAAAAATTACGATTACATCAGAGGATACCGGCTCCGGTATAGCCTCTACAGAATATCTGGTATCTGACAAGGCATATACACAAATTTCAGATATGCAGAATCTGAGTGGCTGGAAAGATTATGATAATAGCAATAAGCCTAAAATCAAGACGAACAGGACCAACTATGTGTATGCGAGAATCACAGACAATGTCGGAAATGTAACCTATCTGTCCAGTGATGGCATTTTGCATGATGATGAGAAACCGTATATTTTTGATATAACCCCGGTCATGAAGGATCGCTCCGGTAGTGTGACATTTGATATTTTTGAAGATGGAAGCGGTCTTGAGAAGGTTTATTTCTTATATAGTACGGATATAAATGAGGTAACAAGTGCTACGACAGAGAATTTGAAAGCATCTGATTATCACAATGCAACCGGAACCTTTACATTATCAGACCTGAAACCAAATACCGAGTATTACTGTGCAGTTCTTGCAGTGGATAAGGCAGGAAATGAAAGTTATCTTTTAAATAGCACATTTAAGACATTAAAGGAAGCCATCACGGGAACTGTATCCATTTCCGGAGAGGCAGTATATGGAAAAACATTGACAGCATCCTATGAGGGACTTGCGACAGATGCCGGCGAAGTTACAGTTTCATGGTATCGTGGAGAAGATACTACAGCGATTGCTACCGGAGATACATATACTTTAACAGCAGATGATGTAGGAAAAGTGATTACAGTTAAGGTTACCGCTGAAAACTGTTCCGGAGAACTGACGGATTCCACCGCCGAGGTAGCAAAGGCAGAACATCCAAATCCACCGACGAATGGAAATGTGGATGATGAAAACAATACCTTTACCTTTAACGGAACAAGCGGAGTTACTTACGAATACAGTACCGATGGTGGAGCAAGTTGGACGGATATTACGGTAGATTCCGGCACCGGTGTTGGTACTGTTACAGTTGGAAACGTGATAGTCAACACAGGAGATTTACAGGTACGGGCAAAGGAAACAGATGTATATAAGGCAAGTGATGTCATTTCCAATACATCTGCCTATACCGCAACCTTAGAAGGCAGCGTAAGCCTTTCCGGAGCTGCAAAGTATGGGGAAACCTTAACTGCAACTGTAACCGGAGCACAGCAGGGAGCTGTATTAACCTATACTTTCTGTGCGGACGATACAGTGCTTCAGCAGGGAAGCAGCAATACTTATAAGATTGAACAAGAAGCAATTGGAAAACAGATTACAGTTAAGGTATCTGCGGAAGGATACATAGGAACAGTCAATGATACTTCGGATACTGTTGCAAAGGCAGAGGGCGTGCTGACACTGAGACAGACTGAATTTACCCAGACCTTTGGGGATGAGGCATTTGAGCTTGGATGTAGCAGAACCGGAGACGGAACGATTTCCTATAAGGTAAGCGACAGCAAAAAAGCAGACGGTACAGCCGCCGGTGATGACAACAGTGTTATTAAAGTTTCCGATACCGGAGTAGTAACGATTGTGGGAGCAGGAAGTGCCACCGTAACAGTATCTCTTTCGGAAACGAAGTGTTATACCGGTGCGGCTGAGCAGACGATTATGGTTACCGTAAATCAGGCATCTGCACCAACATTAGCTTCCGAAAACATAAGCTATGTGAATACAAAAGGCTCTGGCGGAGCTGTGACAATTGATATTGCAGATAAACTGCCGGAGAATAGAGGAGATACAACTTACACAGTAACGGATACGACAGACAGCAGTGTAATTTTGCAGAATGTGGCGGTAGATACTGCCGGTAAGCTGACCTACACTGTAATATCCGGTAAAAAAGTAGGCGATAAAGCAAACATTACCGTAACTGCCCAGATGGCAAATTATAAATCTGCAACATTTACTGTAAATATCAGTATTACGGATAAGATAGTCGTTGCATTGAAGAATGGAAGCAGCGTAACAATTAACGGAAGCAATGCCCTTACCTATGGAGATAAGCTGTCAAAACTTAATCTTGGCAAGGCGGTATTTGTAGAAAAGGGAACGAATACGGTTGTTCCCGGAACACTTGAGTTTGCAGCACCTGATGATGTGCCGACAGTAGGCACAACAACTGCGGGATGGAAATTTACACCGGATGATGCAGACATATATGTCGGGCTGACCGGAACTGTGGAAATTTCTGTAAGCAGGGCAACACCGAATGTAACCATACCAACGGTAAGTAAAACGAATATCGTTTATGATCCGGCAAAGACATTGAAGGATTACACCTTAAATGGCACAGATGGTACATGGGTAGTCGGTGGAACGGAAACTTCCGTTGCAGGTACCTGGAGCTGGAAGACGGATACAACAGTACCGACAGTAAATAACAGTGGATATGTTGCAGTATTTACACCTGATGACACAAACAACTACAATACAGTAACTGGAACAATAACTGTTAAAGTAACTAAAGCAACACCGGTAATTGCAAAAAATCCTACAGCAACCGCCCTTACATACGGGCAGAAACTTTCAGACAGTACCCTGACAGGCGGCAAAGTAACATACAAAACAGCCGATGGAACAGAGGTAGCAGGAACATTTGCATGGAAGAATAGCAGTATCAAGCCTACAGTGGCAGACAGCGGAAAGATAGAGTATGATGTGACATTTACGCCATCAGATACAGATAATTATAATGCTGTTGATATGAAAATCAGTCTTACGGTCAACAAGGCAACGAAAGCTCCGAACATGCCGGAAACTGCGATGGCACCGGCACACAGCACAAAGAAGGTTGGCGATATTATACTTTCGGAAGGCTGGAGCTGGCAGGAGGCAGATAAGGACACGGCGCTTGCAGATGGTGTGGCTGTGACGGCGACTGCGGTTTATACAGGAGCTGACAAGGGCAACTATGAGACAGAAAGTGTAAGCATTACGATTACAAGAAGCAAATGTGATCACACACATACTGAAATACGGAATCAGCGGGAAGCGACCTGCAAAGAGGAGGGATATACCGGAGATACCTACTGCGTAGAATGTGGAGAACTGGTTGAATCAGGAACGGTAATCCCTCTTGCAAAGCATCAGGGTGGCAAGGCAACCTGTATACATCAGGCAGTCTGCACCGTATGTGGAACTTCCTATGGCGATTTGGACAGCAGCAACCATACTTATGAAAATGGTGTATGCAAGGATTGCTCCAACATATGGAAAACAACGATAGATGATATTACCTACCAGACTGTTACAAAGGAAGAAAACGGAAAGCCGGCAGGGCAGACCGTAACTGTCACAGTAGACGGACAGAATGTAGAAATGCTGGCTGTTGCAGTAACAGCAGTAGATGTAAACGCACTGAGCCAGAATAATAGTGATATTTTTGCAAATGGTACGCTGACCATTCCTGCCAAAGTTATAGACGATGATGCAAAACAGACTTGTGTCGTGACAAGAATTAATTCGGATGTATTTGTACAGGATACGGAGGCACCGGTGATTTCCGAAGTCGTGATTCCGGATACGGTAACGGAGGTTGGAACAGGTGCATTTACCGGGGTAGCAACGGTTACTTTTGAAGGAGCAACTGCACCGGCAGGTGTCAAAGATGCCATTTCAGAAGGAACAGTGGTTCAGATTCCGGATGGGGCAAAGGATAGTTACGAAACAGCCCTTGAGGGAAAAGGAGTCATAAAGGAACTGCATACCCATCAATATGCAGATACATGGACATATGATGCAGAGTACCACTGGCACGCAAGCACCTGCGGGCATGATGCACAGGATGGCGTTCTGACAAAAGAGAAGCATACCTTTGGCGAGTGGAAAGAGGTTGTTGCCGCTACCACGACAGAGGCAGGGAAGAAAGAGAGAAGCTGCGTATGTGGTTATAAGGAGACGGCTGACATTCCAAAACTGGATGTACAGACACCTGAAACACCGTCAACGCCGGCACCTGAAACACCGTCAACGCCGGCACCGGGAACACCGTCAACGCCAGCACCGGGAACACCGTCAACACCAGCACCAGAAACACCGTCAACGCCAGTACCAGAAACACCGGCAGTAAAGACTCCGAAAAAAGGAGATAAGGTATCGGATGATAAGAAGACCGGTAGTTATATCATCACCAGCAGCGAAAAGAAAGAGGTTGCGTACGTGGCACCGGCAAATAAGAATGCAAAGACCATAACGATTCCTGCAACCATCAAGGTGAAGGGTGTCACCTATAAAGTAACAAAAATTGCAGATAACTGTTTTAGGAATAATAAGAAGATTACCAAAATTACGATAGGTAAAAATATCGTAAGCATAGGTAAGAATGCATTCTATGGTTGCAAGAAGTTGAAAACAGTGAAGATGGGTAAGAATGTAACCACCATTGGTGCAAACGCTTTCAGAGGCTGTACATCGCTTACATCCATAACACTTTCGGATAAAACCACAAAGATTGGAACGAATGCATTTTATGGTTGCAAGAAGTTAAAGACAATAACGATTCGTTCTAAGAAACTGACTTCCAAGACGGTATCAAAGAATGCCTTTAAGGGACTAACCAAGATAACAACCATCAAGGTACCAAGGAAGAAACTTACCGCATATAAGAAGTTGTTAAAGAAAAAAGGACTTTCATCCAAAGTAAAAGTAAAGGGATACAAATGATTCGTGAGAGGGACTGTATTTTACAGTCTCTCTTTTATTCTGCGTGAGAAAAAAGAATGTCCACCTCATACTATGTGAGATGGAGTAAAATAACGGAGGCTGTCCTCCGTTATTCGTATGTCTGTTATTCCTCTGTCAGGATAAAAAGTTCTTCTACCGGCACCTTGAAATACTTTGCCATTCGGAGTGCTGTTTCCAGAGAGGGGTAATACTCGCCCCGTTCTATATTGCTGATGCTGCGAGGACAGATTCCGGTGGCAAGTGCCACATCTTTCTGGTAGCAGTGTTTTTCCTTGCGGACATTTTTCAGATTGTTGGATATTGGCATGGTTATCACCTCTTTTCATGATTCTGTGACATTGTCTGTGGGGAGTGTCAGTTTCTTACATCAAAAATTATACTTTGTATGCAGTACCATAATCTGGACTCTTACCCAACCACACGACCAAAAGTATAAAAACTGGAAGTTTCGGAAATGACAATGGGTGCATACTTGGTATTCAGGGATATAAGGCTGGTGCTGTCTGCAGATTCCTGTAGTTTTTTGCAGTAGGCATTGCCGTCAAGGAAAAAGATACCGATATCTCCGTTATTCAGTTGTTTGGTCTGTTCTACCCATACAATCTGTCCGTTTATAAATCTTGGTTCCATGCTGTCACCACTGATGCGGATGCCGAAGTCGGCAGTTTCCGGAACTTCTGCTCCCACGGTGATTTCTTCATAATCGTAACCATCCAGAAATTCTCCGGGACCTGCCGATGCCGGAATATCAAATAAGCGAATGGTACGGGCAAAGGGAATGACCTCAGCTGTTGGTTTCTGATATCTTCCGGATTGTACCAGCAAATCTATGTATTCCAATACTTTTTCCTGACCTTCTTCATTCAATTGGGAGATTTTGTTCTCAGGATTCGTGCCGATAAAGGTGGAATAGATGTCTGTAATTCCCAGTATCTCGCAGACAGCCAGAAACTGACCGGCACTCGGCATATTGACATCCTGTTCCCATGAACTGATAGCAGACTGTTTTATAGGATAATTATGTTTTTCTAATGCATGAGAAAGCTGACTCTGACTGAGTTTTCTCTTTTTTCTTTGTTCTTTTATGATATTTCCAGTTTGTTGAATTAAGAAAATCGGAATTGACCGAATAAGTTAATCGTGCCATATGGCTTGATTATAAATACAAAGATAAAAACGCAATGTACATTAAAAATGTACTAGAGCTGGTAGGTAGCCCAGCCGTCCTATGCAAATAGGGTAAGTAACCTGCCCCTCCGGGTTGTCCATTCTTTGTTCAATTCATTTTAGGAGGGATTCTTATGGACAAAGCAAGTGGAAAACTGACGGTATATTTTGAAGAACCATTTTGGGTAGGTGTATTTGAACGTATTGAAGATGGTAAACTATCTGTGGCGAAGGTAACATTTGGTGCAGAACCAAAGGATTACGAAGTGCAGGAATATATTCAAAAATACTATTTTAGTTTGAAATTCAGTCCGGCTGTTGATACTGTTGTAAAAGATATAAAAAGAAATCCCAAAAGGATGCAACGTGAAGCGAAAAAACAGATGCAGGAAACAGGCATCGGCACAAAATCGCAGCAGGCATTGAAATTACAGCAGGAACAGAATAAACAGGAGCGTAAAGTGAGGAGCCGTGAGAAAAAAGAAGCGGACGAACTGCGAATGTTTGAACTGAAACAGCAAAAGAAAAGAGAAAAGCATAGGGGACATTAGTCCCTTGGGCTTTTGCTCAAATTCTAATTTTTGAAACTGAGAAATCGGGATTTGTGGAGGTGATAAACTGTATGAATGATAAATGGGTTGAGTTTGCAATTCGTATTCAAAGTATTGCTCAGGCTGGGCTTCAGTACGGGAAAGATAAATATGACAGAGAGCGTTATGAGGAATTGAGACAGATTGCAGCAGAAATGCTGTCTCTGAAAACGGATATTCCGGTAAATAAAATTTTCGATTTGTTTTGTAATGAATCTGGCTACCAGACACCAAAAGTAGATACACGGGCTGCGGTTTTTGTTGACGGTAAAATTCTGCTTGTACATGAAAATAATGGTACATGGTCATTGCCGGGAGGGTGGTGCGATGTAGACCAGTCTGTTGTATCCAATACGGAAAAAGAAGTGCAGGAAGAAGCAGGATTTTCGGTAATATCCGAAAAAATAATCGCAGTTCAAGATTGGCGAAAGCATAATGTGGTGAATTATGCTTATGGAGTAGTGAAGATTTTTGTTCTGTGCAGGTATGAAGGTGGAGAGTTTGAAAAAAATATTGAAACTACAGAAATTAGATTTTTTGATAAAAACAATCTCCCGTCTGATCTTGCTGTAGAAAAATGCACAAAAGAACAAATTCTGATGTGTTTTGACTCGTATGAAAATCCAAATGCGGCAACGCTGTTCGATTGAGACAACTTCCAGTTTGGAGAATTGAGAAAATCGGAATTTTGGAGGTTATTATGGCTTTTGATTTTAAAAAAGAGTATAAAGAATTCTATATGCCGAAGAACAAACCAGAGATTGTAAATGTACCTAAGGCAAATTATATTGCAGTTAGAGGAAAAGGCAATCCAAATGAAGAAGGCGGAGCATATCAACAAGCAATCAGTGTTCTATATGCTGTTGCATACACATTAAAAATGAGTTACAAGACTGATTATAAAATTGAAGGATTTTTTGAATATGTTGTTCCGCCATTGGAAGGTTTTTGGTGGCAGGATGATGTCGAGAGTGTAGATTATACAAATAAGTCTGCTTTCAGCTGGATTTCTGTTATCCGTTTGCCTGATTTCATTTCTAAAGCTGATTTTGACTGGGCGGTAGAAACAGCAACGAAAAAGAAGAAACTTGATTGTTCGTCAGCAGAGTATCTTACGATTGATGAGGGATTATGCGTTCAAATTATGCATATAGGTTCTTTTGATAATGAGCCAGCAACTGTTGCGCTTATGGATACTTATTTAGAACAAAATGGATATGTTAATGATATTAACAAAGATAGGTTGCACCACGAGATTTATATGTCTGATGCAAGAAAGGTTGCCCCAGAAAAATGGAAAACTGTAATTAGACATCCAATTAAGAAAGCGTAAAATTCCCGTTTATTGGGAAGTCGCAGAGAACGAAAAATCGGAATTTCAGGAGGTGTTTTTATGCCACAAATGAATAAGGGAGGAAAATTTATTTTCGGGAAATCACTCATTCGGACGGATGGAACATTGCGGATTCCACCGCAGGCAATGGAAGAATATCACATTGCAGATGAAGGAAAAGTATATCTTTTTACCGGAAGTAAGATTACCGGTGGCTTCTGCGTCACCCGGAAAGGCCTTTTGCATCCGTCAAAACTTGGTCACATTTTGGACGATACTCCACCGTTGCTTGACTACTCAGCAGGTTCTGGCGAATTTATCAAATACAAGGGGCGTTCCTACTGCTGGGTAGAGATTTCACAGGAGGGGCAAATTCTTCTTACGAAGAAAATGATGGATTTTTTGAAGGTGAGACCCGGAATGGAGCTGCTCTCTATCCGTAGTAGCGACATCGCGTTTACGATGGGAGCTAAAGGACCGCTATTGGAAAAAGCAGAAAACTATGATGGTGAAATTCCGCTTTTTTAAGTGTAACAACTTGAATTGAGATTTCATATATTCCAAGGGATTTAATAATTGTTATATTTTATTATCAAATATCTCTCAAGCCCTTGAAAACACTAAGTTTATCGCAGGTGAGCTTTCCCTTATTGTTTCCCTTGTATTATATTGTCCCATGAGTATTTACGAACTCTGATAAGGGCAAAAACAAGGGAAAGATAATCCTCTAAAACAGTATAACATAAAATGAAAACGACATGGTGAACTGATTGAAATGCTTCTAATTTTTGTAACGAATGATTAATTGGACGATAAGGAGATATGATACGATGAGAACAATATTTGCAGAATACAATCCACAACGCAACAGCATTGATGTGTATACCAGTGCTGGCTATATGCTCCGTATTGACTGTTGGGAAGCTGAGAAGGATTTATAACCCACACCCGGATCAGTCTGTTCATTAAACGCACTTGTCATTGATGAACCACTTGAATATGCAAAATTATATCTTGATGGAACGATGCAAATATGGGTGGATGCAGAGGACACTCTTTATTTATAATGTTAAATAATCCCCAAAAATTCTAAAATTTTTCGGGGATTATTTTTGGCTTATATTTATTATTCAATTTAACTGATAATGATTCTCATATGAGATTTATCTTTAGAAATCATATCATCAATCACGCCAGTCTGCATCTGATTCCCATTTACATTCCGTAATCTGCATATTTGAAAATGTTGCCTTATATGAGCCTTCTGTCGGGCTGCATGCATATATTCCATAAGTAATTTTTTCTGCACCTTCCCACATATGGAAAATACGCATTTGTCTGAAATTTATGCCATCCTCACTGCATTCAATACAGTAGTCACTGTCCCTTCGTGAAAAACGATACCACATACTTTTAATATCAGAGGATATGTCTGTTGTTGCCCAGTCAGAATATCCATGATTGGTTACAACGCTTCCCAATCGCTGTATTTTTTCATTCTCATATTCTATAGATGCCTTAAACCAATTATCACTATTTAAATACATAGCCACACCACACTGGTCAAAACGACAGGTACTCTCGAATTCTGTTTTAACAATAAAAGAAAAGTACTTGTCCGTTGTTTCAACTTGAAATACTGGAGCATTATCATTTTGAAAACCATAATAAGTGCGTGCCCATAAGTCGGTACCCCTTTCTGTAAGAATTACAACTTTATCCTCACTAATTTGTACCTGCTTTGGTTGACGTATCCATTTAGGATTGTTTTTCAAAAATTCCATCTTTTGTCTCACTTTCTTTTTTATTTTAATAAGCAGCTATATTTAGTGCCTACTTTTCACTGTATTATAATTAGTAATTTTCTTTTGTCTTCTGCAAAGAATGACTCCTATAAGTAGCAACACTGGAAAAATAATTCCTGCCAAAATTCCCATCTTTAGGTTATCCCCAAAAGCTCCTGATACCATTCCAACCAATGTAGGACCTCCTGAACAACCTATATCTCCACCTAATGCCAGCAATGCAAACATGGCTGTTCCCCCTTTGGGCAAAGCTGCTGATGCCTTGCTGAAAGTTCCAGGCCACATGATTCCCACTGAAAGCCCACAGACAGCGCAGGCAATCAGATTTAATAGCGGAATCGAGAATAATGAAATCCCTAAATAGGATAAAATACATAAAAAACTACTATAAATCATAAAGTGTTCCAAATTGATACGGTCACCATACTTACCATAAAACAATCTTGATATTCCCATTAGAACCGCAAATGCCATCGGCCCTGCTAAGTCGCCGGCTGCCTTTGAAATTCCAAGACCTTTTTCTGCAAAAGCAGAGGCCCATTGACTTACTGCTTGCTCACTTGCTCCTGCACATATCATCATAATCAACAAAATCCAAAAAATTTTCATCCGAAACAATTCCTTTAATCCAAGTCCGGTATCTCCATCCTCAAGCAATGGTGCAATGGGAACCTTTGAAAAAACAAAAGCATTTCCAATTGGAATAACCGCCCAAATAATGGCTAATATTTTCCAGTTATCTATACCGACTACATAAAAGAACACTGTTGATATGAGTACAACTCCGGCGTGTCCCCAGCAATAAAAAGAATGCAACAGGCTCATTGCTTTTTCCTTATTGTCGGATGGGCAAGCCTCAACAACTGGACTGACTAGGACTTCCAAAAGTCCACCACCTACCGCATAGATCATTACAGCAATCAAAATTCCAATAAAGGAAACTGGTAAAATCTCTGGTAAAACTGTAAGAAGGAATAATCCTGCCGCTGCTAGAACATGAGCTATAATCATTGATATCCGATATCCTATTTTATCAACAAATCTGACAGAAAGAAAATCAACCAGTAGTTGTATCCCAAAATTAAAAGTCACTAACAATGTAATTTGGGAAATTGGAATATGATAGCATTTCTGAAAAAACAAAAAAAGCAGTGGTGTAAAATTATTAACGATAGCTTGTACAATATAACCTACAAAACAGGCTGTAATTGTCTTATTATATTGGCTTTTCATTTTGTCCTCCTCTAATAAATGTGATTATATCGTAAACTTTATATCTAGTCATTGTATAAAATCATATATTTATGGTACAATATAACAAATTTTATTATTTATGAGGAAATATAGCATGGAGACTTTTAAGATAACTACAGATGAAACACTACGAGAAACCATCCAGCATGGCAACAATCGTTATCCATTTGCATACTATCCTGATAATATTTGGAAATTTGACTTCCATCGCATTGACTGGCATTGGCATCATGAATTAGAATTTCTTTATACTGCTGAAGGTACTGCGCTCTGCCTTATAGGTACAAGTAAAATAGAACTACATAAAGGTTGCGGCATATTTATCAATAGCGGTGTCCTGCATCGTTTTGAAGCACAAAGCAGTACATTTGCACCTAATATTGTTTTTTCGCCAACCCTATTAGCACCCGAAAACAGCCTCATTTACGAAAAATATATTCTTCCTGTGATAAGCTCGTCTGTTCCATATCAAGTTTTCAGTCCATCCAACACATTTGGAAAACAGGTGCTACAACTTTTGTCGCAAATTTGTACTATTCAGGAAACTAAGCCGGATAATGAATTATGTACTATACAACTTTTATTTCAGCTTTGGAACATATTGCAAAAAAATATGGACTGGACTTCTGATTCTAACAGTATTCATCGATTAAATCACAAACAAGCAAGATTACAAGCTATGATGCAGTATATTCATGATCACTACATGGAAGAGATTACATTGGAGACGATTGCGGCATCGGCATCTATCAGCAAAAGTGGAGCTTTACACATTTTTCAAACTGGCATCCACTGTTCTCCGGTAGCATATCTAATTCAATACAGACTAGCACAGGCTGCTGAACAACTTTATATCACTCAAAAATCGGTTTCTTCCATTGCAGAAGAAACCGGATTTACAAGTTCCGGCTATTTCTGCCGGAAGTTTAGACAATATTATCATATGAGTCCAAATGAATACAGAAAGAAGAAAACAGAGGAAATTTCTTAATTTCTACTTTCTGTAATCATACAATATTTGGAGATGATGTTGTTTTTCGTTATATTATCTGTATCAATTATGCTGACAATATACTTTTTATGCATCATATTTACAATGTTCATAAGAAAAATACAGGTTTAGGGAGTCCCCTAAACCTGTATTATATTACCATATTTTTTGTAATGATCCGGTATGGAATCCGTAATGATCTGTGCATCACTATAGGCAGCAAATGTCACAGAACTGACTTCATCAAATTTTGCACGATCCGCTAAGACATAAGCCTTCGCACATTGACGAAGCGCGGTCTTTTTAACTAGCGCTTCGCTGCCATCCGGCGTTGTATAACCCTGTCTTCTGCTCAATCCGTTCGTTCCAAAAAATCCAACAGTGAAATGATACTCCTGAAGTGATAACACCGCCTGTGCACCAACAACCGCTTCCGTTGTACCACGAAGTTCTCCGCCAACCAACAGCACACGATATCCGGCTACTGCCAGCTTTCTGGCATGACTTACTGCATTGGTAACAAAGGTTGCACTGGTCTCCAGCGGATACTCCAACATATATCCGGTTGTCGTTCCTGCATCCAAATACACAAAGTCATGTGGCTTTATCATCGCTGCTGCGTAACCGGCGATGAGCCTTTTTTCCCGCTCATTGACCTGCAATTTCTGTGGAACGGACAACTCTATTCCGTTGGAAACATTATCCGGCACAACCGCACCACCAAATACTTTGGTTAATTTTCCTTCTTGTGCCAATGCATTCAGATCACGCCGAATCGTTGACTCTGATATTCCAAGTCTGTCTTTGATCTCAGCTACCGTCACACTGCGTTTTTCACGTAAAAGTTCTAATATGATATTGTATCTTTCTTCTGTAAGCATTATCGCTGCCTCCTGGTTTACTCACATCCACATTCGCTCTCGCGGACTATCTTGCGAATTGGCAAAATTCTTCCCGGAGATACCGACAACTCATCGATTCCCATTTGCACAAATTGTTCTGTCAATTCTAAATCTGCACCAAGCTCACCACAGATACCGGCCCAAATGCCCTCAGCATGTGCATTCTGAGCAACCATACGGATCATTTCCAAAACTGCAGGATGATGTGCATCATAAAAATCATCCAGCTTCGGATTCTGTCGGTCAATCGCAAGTGTATACTGGGTCAGATCATTGGTTCCGATACTGAAGAAATCGACTTCTTTTGCAAGTTCTCTACTGATCATAACAGCTGCCGGCGTTTCAATCATAATGCCCTGTGCGACCTCGCCAAATTCAATGTTCTGTGATCGAAGTTCCTCTTTGACCTCTTCCACAATCTTTTTGATCTGCTTTACTTCCCACACACTGGTGATCATTGGATACATTATAGATATATTACCAAATGCGCTGGCGCGATACAAGGCACGAAGTTGTGTTTTGAACACTTCCGGTCTGGTCAGACAGATTCGGATTGCACGATAACCAAGCGCCGGATTGTCTTCCGGATCCATGTTAAAATAATCACACTGCTTGTCCGCACCAATATCTAATGTACGGATAATTACCTGCTTACCAGCCATTGTCTCAGCAACCATCTTGTATACCATAAACTGTTCGTTTTCCGTCGGATAATCTTCTTTTTCCAAGTATAAAAACTCACTGCGGAATAAGCCAATTCCCTCGGCATCATTTTGCAATACCATCGCAAGATCCTTGCTGTTGCCAATGTTAGCATACAATTTGATCTTTTTGCCATCCTTTGTAATGGTTTCTTTGCCTTTAAGCTGCTGTAAAAGCTGCTTCTTTTCCTCCGCCTGCTCCTTCTTTTCCTGCATCTGTGCAAGCACGTCTTCACTTGGATCAATATAAACCGTTCCGTTATCACCATCAACAATGGCAAATTTGCCCTCCAATTCTGCATCTAACGGCATATCCACACCGATCAGTGCCGGAATGCTCATCGTTCTAGCCAAGATCGCTGTGTGCGAATTGACCGATCCCTGCGTTGTTACAAAGGAGAGCACCTTGTCTTTGTCCATCTGTACCGTCTCAGAGGGTGCCAGATCGACTGCCATTACAATCACCGGTTCGTCTGCATCCATCTGCTGTCTGCTCGCACCATTCAATACAGAAACCAGACGTTCGGAAATATCTTTAACATCTGCTGCCCTTCCACGCATGTATTCATCATCCATAGATGCAAACATCTGTGCAAAGTTATCACCGGTTGATGCTACGGCATACTCTGCATTTACAGACTGACTATCAATAATATTTTCAACCGATTCTGTAAAATCTTCGTCTTCCAGCATCATCTGATGCATCTCAAAAATCGCTGCATTGGCTTCTCCAACTTCTTTAAGTGCCTTATCATACAACCCCTGCAATTCCGTAATTGCTGTCTGAACCGCCTCGCGATAACGCTTTTTTTCTGCCTCTGTATCCTGTACTTTGATACGTTTTACCTGCTGTTGTCCTTTACTAAAAACATGAATCCGTCCAATTGCAACGCCGCCAAATACACTTTTGCCTTGATATTGTTCCACAACGCACCCTCCTCTCGTAACTGAACGATGACTACATATTTTCTTCCAAGAATGCACTTACCTTGGTATATGCTGCATCCTCATCTTCTCCATCAAATGTAACAACGACTTCCTGTTCCTTCTTGACAGCAAGACCCATCAAGCCAAAGATCTTTTTACAGTCTGCCGTTTTTCCATCCTTCGTCAATGTGATCTTGCAGGCAAATTCTTTGCAAACTTTAACGAGTTCTCCTGCCGGACGTGCGTGAATTCCTTCCGGGTCTGTAATCGTATACTTAAATTCCTTCATGATAATCCTCCATTCTGCACACTGTTACTGTTAGAGCGAATATGCGTCAAGTGTGCTAAGACGCATATCCGCCATTTCTTCATGAAATACTTATTATTAAATATATCGTGTTTCAAGTTTTTATACTTTATGTCACTCAAACCACTTTCTTCTTTAAGATTCCCAAGAGCAATGCAGAGATCACTGTTCCGATCACCAAAGCTACGAGGTACATCCAAGCATGTCCCACTACCGGGAATACGAAGATTCCACCATGTGGTGCCATCAGCGTACACTTGAACGCCATACTGATTCCGCCTGCCACAGCACTTCCGACGATGCAGGAAGGAAGTACACGAAGTGGATCCGATGCGGCAAATGGAATGGCACCTTCTGTAATAAAAGCCAGTCCCATAATAAAGTTTGTAGGTCCTGCTTCTCTTTCCTCTTTGGTAAATTTATCCTTGAAGAGCAACGTTGCTAACGCAATTGCACAAGGCGGTGTCATACCACCGATCATTACGGCTGCCATAATATCGTAATTACCTGCTGCGATTGCCGCAGTACCGAAAACATAGGCTGCCTTGTTGAATGGACCACCCATGTCGATCGCCATCATTCCACCAAGTACCAGGCCAAGCAGGATACGGCTGGAATCTCCCATTCCTTTCAAACCACTATTTAATGCTGTATTGATCGTACCCATGACCGGCTCCACAACGAAGTTCATTGCTAATCCAGTCACCAAAATACCAACAACCGGATAGATCAATACCGGTGCAAGTTTTTCCAATGCTTCCGGCATCTTTTCGCAAACTACGCGCAGCGCCTTGATCACGTAACCTGCCAAAAATCCTGCGGCTAACGCTCCCAAAAATCCGCTGGTTCCATTGTGTGCCATCATTCCACCGACGAATCCCAGTGCTAATGCCGGTCTGTCTCCGATCGCCATGGCGATAAATCCTGCTAATACCGGAAGCATCAAGCCAAAGGCAATATCACCAATTCCCTTTAATGTTGCGGCAACCGGTGTGATCGTACCAAAATTTCCACGATCCGCAACAGATAAGGAATTCATATCGACTGACAAACCATCGATCAGAAATGCTAATGCTATAAGAATACCGCCTCCAACGACAAATGGAAGCATATGTGATACACCATTCATAAGTTGTGTATAGATCTGATGTCCGATACTGCCACCGGATTTTGCATTCTCGCTGCGAGCCGGAGCATTTGCTGCATGATAAAGTGGAACATCTCCAGATGTTGCTCTCTCGATCAACTGATCTGCCTTGTTAATTCCATCCGAAACCTGACATTCTATCACACGCTTACCATCAAAACGGTCCATTGGCACCTGCGCATCTGCTGCTACAATAATACAGTCTGCATCGTCAATTTCCTGCTGTGTCAACATATTCTTTGCACCACCGGATCCGCGTGTCTCGATCTTAATGGCAACCCCTGCTGCTGTTGCTGCTTTCTCCAAGCCTTCAGCCGCCATATACGTATGTGCGATTCCTGTCGGACAGGAAGTAACGGCCAATACCTTTGCCGCCTGAGCTGTCTCTAACCTTTCATCAATGTCCGGTTTCTCATCGTCTGCCTTGTCGATAATGTTCAAAAACTCATCGACTGTCTTAGCATTGGGAGTGATTCTGAAAAATCCTCATCCATCATAAGCACTGATAATTTGCTAAGTACATCCAAATGGACATTGTCCTCTGTGTTTGGTGCTGCGATCAAAAATAGTAACGTTACCGGTTCGCCGTCCAAAGAATCAAAATCAACACCATCCTTGACTACCATTGCTGCAAGTCCCGGCTTTGTAACTGCATCGCATTTACCATGTGGAATCGCAATGCCCTCACCAATTCCGGTCGTGCTCTCCTCTTCACGAAGAAAAACCTGCTTGCGGTAAGCTTCAATATCATTGATCTTACCACTTTTGCCCATAAGTGACACGATCTGATTCAATGCCTCTGTCTTGTCCGCAGGCGAAGCATCCAGACAAATGCTGTTTTTGTCTAATAAATCTGTAATTCTCATATGATCACCTTTCCTTCCCATACATTATAAATAATGCACTGCGGTTTTTTCATATTCCGTTTCAATTTCCTGTCTTGTTGCCAAATTTTCAGAGCAAGCGCTGGCACCTCCACTGGCAAGGCCCATACGGAATGCATGTTCGTAATCTCTCTTCTGCATCCAGCCGGCCATAAAGCCTGCAACCATGGAATCTCCCGCTCCTACTGTGTTTTTGACTACGCCCTTAGAGGATTCTCCTGCAATGATCTGCCCATTCTCTGCAATAAGAACTGCCCCTTTACCACCCATAGAAACTAATACATTTTTAGCTCCACGTTCCTGTAGGTTCTTTGCATATGGAATAACATCGCTCCACTCTGACAATGTTACCCCAAAGATCTCACCCAATTCATGATGATTCGGTTTGATCAAAAACGGATGATATTCTAATACATTTAGCAGCAAATCTTTAGTGGCATCAACTGCGATTGTCATATTTTTATCAGACAAACGTTTCAAGATCTGCTGATAAATATCATCCGGCATCGAGCTTGGAATACTTCCTGCCAAAACAAGCACATCATCTTTATTGAGCTGATCAAGTTTTCCCATCAGCTGATCAATCTGCTGTTGTCCGATATCCGGTCCTTGTCCATTGATCTCTGTTCCATCAATGTTCTTTAATTTCAGATTGATACGTGATATACCATGCTCAAGTTTGATGAAATCCGACTGAACTCCTGCCTGTTCCAACATTCGCACAATCTCGTCTCCTGTAAAGCCGGCCATGAATCCCAGTGCTATGTTCGCAATCCCGAGATTTCCAAGGACAATAGAAACATTAATTCCTTTGCCACCCGGCAACATCAGTTCGGATGCAGTGCGATTGGTCATTCCCAGTTCAAAATCGTTCACCGACACAATGTAATCCACTGATGGATTAAATGTTACTGTATATACCATACAACTTCCTTTCCGCTGTCTTCAGCTATTTATTTTCTTCTTTGCCTGATCGATCATTTGCTTTATGATGATTTTATTATAACCGCATATTCTTTCATAATCAATCACAATCAGTCACAAATCTTCATACTGTTTTTTGTGCAGATTGCACAATACAGCTCTTATTTTTTCCATTGTTCTAGATATTTCGTGTGTTTTATTCCGTTTTTGCCATATTAGCAAAATAATCCAAACCATCATTCATTCTATTTCGCTCATAATCATTCATTATCGGTCATTATTTTCATGATGGTTAGTTTGCTTCTGTAATCTCTCTTTATTATAAGAGCTGAGAGTACGATTTAGAGCTGAAAGGTTGCGTTAATACAAAAAGACAACCTCTATTTACCATAAAGGTTGTCTTCTTATTATTTCTTTTTATCCAAAAAATATGACTGCCATGCATGATGTTGGTTTGGCATATTCTGATAATACGATACTGCCGTTCGGCTGCTCGCTCTGGAATTACCAATCTCTTGGCGCTGTTTCAACAGATACCGTTGAAACACTTCCCGATTTCTGCGTTCCAACCCCTCGATCTTAACACCGCAATCAGTAATGACACGGATCAAATTCTGCATTTCCAAGATTGCACTGCGATAACTCTGCTTATCTTGCTCAAGATATGGGCTGACTTTGTGATATACACTATCAAACCCTTTATCCAGAATATTGATTTCTCCCAGCGCTTTTTCTTTCTGTGCCATTAATTGTTCAAAAACATCTATGTCCATGTTTTCCTGTTGCAAAACTTCGCTTTGTTGTTGCGTCAATGTAAGCAGCTCTTCCATGATCCGTTGTTTCTTTTGCAGCGATTCCTGCAATGCGGATAAATATACTGTTGCCGTCTCCATCAATACTCTCCTAATTTACTATGCCGTTACTCTATATAACCTTGTGCGCAGAATGCAATGCCTCTGACATCTGTTCTGCACTATCGATCATACCACATTATTAATACGCATTACCTCTTTCCATGTCTCGCGCATTGTCTTAATATGGTGCAGCGCATCTTCTAACACTGCTTTGTCTTTTTTGACATTGGCCTCAACCAAGCGACGGTAAATATAATCATAGACGACCTCAAAATCCTTCGCCACCGGATACTTCATATCAAGCGTTGAACGAAACTCTACAATAATATTTTGAACTTTAATAATATTATTATTCGCTTTCTCAATATCGCCTTTATCGATTGCCTCAATCGCCATATTAGCGAACTTGATCGCACCATCATACAACATCAATGTCAACTTAGCCGGTGATGCCGTCTGAATCGCATTGCGCTGATACTGCATTGCTGCCTTGTTATATGTTGCCATTCCTCTTATCTACCTCCATGTATTAGTTGCTGCCAAGATAACTTAACAAGGATGACTGCTGTGAATTCAAGCTTGCCAATGCTTTTTCCATCGCTGAAAACTGTTTATAATAATGGTCTTCCATCGTCTGCAATTTTGTTTCCCAACTCTTAATATCTTTCTTATATTGAGTCATCTGCTTTGTCATTTCCTTATCGTTATAGAACGTCAAAGCACTGCTCATCGTTGTCGATTTCATCTTTTCATTTAATGCATCATACAAGTTGTTGGTAAGCCCTGCCATCACTTCTGCCACAACGTCCGGATCTTCTTTCAAAAGATCCTGCAGCGTATTCGTTGAATCAGAGTAAACCGAATCATCCTCATCTCCTTTAATATGAAGCTGACCATACTCTTTATAATCTGTTCCTGTAGTAATACCAAGATTTGCCAAAGAATACTTCTTCCCATTCGAAGCAGTGATCGATTTACCGGTAATACTTCTCATCGTTGTAATAAGTCCATCCAGAGTGCTGTCACGACGAAGCAAAGAATCCTTAATCTTTGTATTCCATTTCTCTACCTCTTCATCAGACATCGCATCCTTCTGATCATCGGTCAACACATCATATTTTCTCGCCGATTCCGCATTATACAATGTATTCATTTCTTTCAGAATCGAATTATACTGTGTCACAAACTCTTTGATCGAATCGTATACCGCATCGGTATCATCAGAAACGGTAATAGACACTTCTCCGTCTGTCACATCCATAAGATCTAAGGATAAGCCATTTACATTCAAAGAAGTCTTGGAACTCGTCAATGTTGCACCATTTACCTGTACTACAGAATCTGCCGCTGCAACAACAACCATGCCGACACCGGAAGCAGATTCCTGCACTGCTGAACCGTCAATCGTATCCAAACCAATCTTCTGCAGTTCTGCTGAGGATCCCGCCTCGACCCCGGCCCCTTTTGCCATAGCTGTTGCATAGTCAGTTACTGCATCAGTGATCGTCCGTTTACGGGTTTCTTCTGACTGGATCGTAATCTCATCATTACTGAGACCATTGGTCAACGCTTCCGTAATCTTACTCTGATAATCGTCTCCGGCAATCTGACTATCCGCATTTTCCTGTATATATTGTTTTGCTAATGTGACTAGCTCTTCTTGTGTATGTGACGCATCATCTTTTTCTTCTAGCTTCCCGGCGTTGATCAATGCCTGTTTGGCATCGTCCGTTATCACATTATTGCCATTTTCATCTTTTTGGAAATATTTTGTTTCCAATTCTGTAACAATCTGGTTACGGTAATATCCGGTCACCTCAGATTTCGCCTGTGCATCCGATACTTCCATCAGAGAGGCAACTGCCGAATCAATCTTATCCGAAGATGTGTCATTTTGTATACTAGCTAATACGTCCAACACACTATTCTTCTGTGCTGCTGTCAAACTATCATATTTTACGGCATTTTTCACAGTCTGTTGCGCATTTAACTGCTCCTGCGTAAATGCCGTCATCTTGATCTCAAACTTTTGATCTAAACCACTATCCTTTGCACCGATGAAGAATCTGCCCTGTCCCTCATCAAAAGATGCATTTAAGCCTGCCGATTTCAAATTATCAACAAAATCACTAATCGTAGTATCTGCATTTACCGTCATGCTGACTGTCCGATCTGCCGTCTTGATCTGAATCTGCTTCGTGCCATCAGCCGTCATGCCAAGATCAGACAGTTTTGTGGAAGAAGTAACCTTGTTTGTAATATTCTCACCCTGATCATTAGTAGTCTCATAAGAAGAAATCTTGGCACTTGTAACATACTGTGCCGCTGCAAGGCTCTTCACATTGACGCGATAGGTACCTTTTGTCGCACTGCTATTTGCAGATACTGTCACCTTCGTTGAATCGGAAGATGTTGCTTTCTTCGTCTGATAATTAGACTGAAAACGAAGCTTACCGGCATAATCTTTATAAAAGCTATACATTTTCGTATTCAGACCGGACCAAATCTCCTGTTTCCACTCTAATTTCTGCTTCTTAGACTCTATCTTGGTCTTCTTAGCTTGCTGTGTCTCCATCAAAGACTTTACAATCGATTCCGTATCCAAACCGGAAATCATACCTGACATTCTAATCGCCATAATAACCTCACCTTTCTAAGCGCCTATATATCGTCGACATAACCGCACTATATAATTATTTACATTCTATTTTTTACCATTAGCGCTTTTCATCCACGATCAAACCAGCCAACTCCCACATCTTCTGAAGCATTTCCAAAGACTCTTCCGGCGGCACCTCGCGAATCAGCTTATCACTTGTTTTGTCAAACACTTTGATCGACACTCGCTTGGTTGCCTCATCATACGAGTACTCGCATCGGGTACTCACCATACGATTATTTGCACTGGAAACCGCAGAATCTATTGTACTCTTAGCAGGATCCTTCCCATCAAATGGCATTCCCTGCTTTGCATCAGACTCCTGTCCACTTGTCTGCCCTGTTGTCTGTCCTGTAACATTACTTGGTGCTGCCGTTGTCTTCTGTACGGCAACCGCCTTACCTGCATCTACACGGGTTACATCCGGCGATGCACTTTCCGCAGTCCTGTTTACTCCACTTATAACATCCATATCCATTTTCTTACACCTCCGTGTGCTATACTCTGCAAGTCCCTTAAGCGTCTTGGCACATCCTGTACCCGCTTTCTATATAATATATCGGATTTTCCAAAAATAAATTAACCATTCGGCATGTTATTTCTGAAACAATCCTCTCAGCGCTTCTACATCCACGGCACTTCCTGCCTGTTTATTCTCTTCCTGAATCTGTACATACAATTCTTTACGATAGATCGGCACGGATTTAGGAGCTTTCACACCCAGTTTGATCTGATCGCCTTTAATCTCCAACACTGTGATCTCTATATCATTTCCAATCATAATGGATTCATTTACTTTTCTTGCTAACGCCAGCATAATTTTGTCTCCTCTCCATGTATTACTGCAAAATAAAGTGTTTCACCTCATAATCTGTATTTTCAGCAACGATCTGCACGCCCTTACGCGTTCCCGCATTAATGATCAATGGCGCCTTTTTGTTTACCGATGTGCGTTTCACATCTGCCGGTACCGTTGCCAACAAAAATACAACCAGATCATCTTCCTTGATCTCGCCAACAGACTCTAATAATGCATCCTCCACGATCGGATTGTACTGTTCATCTACCCGCTGTGGATTTACGATCGGAAATGCCAGTCCCGGCTCCGTTGTTGACTGCAACCATGAGAAAAACGGCGGTTCCTCCCCATCGATATCGTAAAGGATCGTATAATCCTTGTATTCTTCAAAACCAAACAGCCCCTTATCAAAATGTACGATCTTTTCATCGCCGATTTCTACTTCCCCAAAATATCTTGTTTGAATCTTCATCTGTGCATCCTCCTCGTTGATAATCAGTAAGGTGCCAAACTCTTTTGACACCTTACATTTATTTGCTGATCCTGCTGCCTGAAATCTCCCTGCAGGAATTGCCATGTTCTATTCTAGATATAATCTAACAATGAATTACCCAATATTTTTGCCGTAGCCGATAATGATGCCTGATGCAGATTGTCTGCCTGTGTCAAGCCGATCACAGCATCTGCAATATCCATATCTTCGTTGTTCGATAATTTTTCCTCCGTATCTGTCTTTTCATCCGAAAGACGATCCTGTGTCATCTGCAAGCGATTGTACTTGGCTCCAAGTTCAGCTACCGCAACATTTAAGGTTGCCTCACATTTGTTCACCATAGTAAGACCGCGTCCAAAGGCTTCATTCATGATACTGACGCGAAGCTGCTGCTCATTTTCCAACGATGTTTTTAAGGTACCTAACGATGCAATTTCATCTTGATCAGACGTATTTGCTATCTTCTTCTCTACATCTGCAATACGGTTTTCTACATCCGTCACATCGCCGATCACACGCTCGATATAATCTAAGCAACGATAAATTTCTGTATCAAACGCATCTTTTGCCTGCGTATTTACTGTCAAAGTCTGACTGAAATTGACCTCGTAATTAATATTTTGATCACTTGGATCTGCAAAGTAAGTGTTCTTCATGGATACTGTATCGTAACGATCACACTTAAAATACATCTCCGGGCGAATATCACTTTTTTCGAATTTATTTTTGGTATAATCAATTGAAAAATTAGCCTCTTTCTCCTGAATCGTACCATACAAAGTCTTGCCTAGCACAATTTCTCCGGCATCATATATATAGAGTGCTTCATAATTAGTGCCGTTCACCTGATTGTACCGGTCAATGTCGTAAGCATACGCATCGTTTTGAGACACCACACCAACTTTGCCATTATCTACCGAATACTCTTCTGTCGTATTTCCATAGGTGAGTGACATGCGAAATACATTGTTTCCGCCTGTGATCGGCTGATTGGAACAATTGTTATAAGATAACTGTATGCGATAACCGGTGTTCACCTTTGCCTCTAACTTAGCATACTCTTCCTGCGTCATGCCATCCTGATATTTAATATCAGACTCTACATTACGAATCGTATCAATATCTGTCGATTTAAATTTCTCCGTAATCTCATATTCTAATGTATCACTGGAGTTCGGGAACAACAGCGATGTGTCCGTGCGATACCCGGTAAACATATATCGTCCGGCGTAGTCCGCATTTGCATTATCCTCAAAGATTGCTGTTGCGTACTGTCTAAGCTGTGTCAGTATCGCTGTTCTCTCTTTTGATTCCGGATAACTGTTAGCGCCTTGGCTAAAATATCCTTCCATATCCGTAAACGTAGAGCTTACCTTTTTCATCGCTCCCTCTGTCGTATCCATCCAATCCATGGCATCCTGCACATTTTTTTCAACATATTGTGTCAACTGTGCCATTGTTGTGCGAAATTTCAGCGAACGGGATGCGATCGTCGGATCCTCTGAAGGACGTTGAATCTTCTTCATCGTCGTGTACTGCTCTTCTGCCGTCAACATTTTATTCTTTGCATTTGATATATGCACCTGTGATCTGTTTGAAATCATTGAATTTGTTACTCGCATAGGTATTCCCTCCATTTACTGATCATCTGTTATACTGCAGTGCCATTGATCAATTTATCCAATGCCTCGTTCATTATGGACAAAACACGATATTGATAGTGTAACAGATTTTGATAGATTACCAAATTCTGGCCCTCTTCATCTTCATCTACACCGGAAATCGAAGTTCTTCGATGATCCACTGCATCCAAAATGTTCTGTGCATTTTCTGTAGCTGCCGTCACACGTGCTGAATCTACACCAAGTACTGCAGTGCATAATACATTCAGGAAAGATCCCGGATCACCCTGCTTAAACATGGAATTATCGGTCTGCAGCGCCAACATTTTTGTGAGATTTTTGGACTCTTCCCATCCGGTCAGGCCCTCTGTATTTTCTGCAGAGCAGGCCAACATTCTGCCGTTTTTAACAATATCGTCATTGGCATGAAAATTAAGAATCGACATATTGTAATAACTGCATACTGCATTCTCATCCGTATTATCCAACTCTGATGAATGAAACGAGAATATGTTGTTGTCATCATCCGGAATGAACACTTTTTCTACAATATTGCCGTTTTTATCTTTCAGATTATAGTAGTTCGCTTCTCCTGCAACAGTTTCAAACTGATAACCATCTGCCCGATAAGCCTGTTGCTTGTTAGAATCAAACACTTTACTGCCGTTATAATAGTAAAATGTATCTTCCGCATTATACAAAAATTCTGTCATCTGAAACTGTTGATTCGATGTCACATTAGCCGCTACAAACAAATCTTTTCCAAGTTTGCCATCCAGATCATAGCCCTTATTTTGCAACATATTAAAGTTTGCAGAAAATGTTCTGACAAATTCATTAAGCTGCGTCATATAATACGGAATTCCACGGAATGCGATGGAATCTCCTGCCGATGCAAGCCTCTTTTCAGGATTCGGATCCTGCATAATATTTTGCAGGCGTGTTACTCCATCATCACTTAACTCCTCCTTCAAAACAAATGTATATGTATATGTACCATCTGCAGCTACTGTTGCAGAAAAGGATTCATATTCGTAATCCACATTACCGATCGTTAACACTCCATCCGATGCCGGCAGATCCAGCTTGGATAAATTCGATGCGTTGGCGCTGCTGTATTGATCACTCGTGATCGTTAATGTACTCTTACCGCCCTTTGCTGTATCATTCTTCTGCAATCCGGTCAGTGTTGCTTTGAAATTTTCCGCATTGTTGCCATCGCGCATCTCGATCAACCCCTGTAATTTGCCTCCAAGCGTTGTATTGTACATGTCAAATTCCTGACCATAACTCCACTCTAACCGATACAGATTAACAACATCATTCTGGCTTACCTTGTTCGTAGATCCCTCTGCATTGATTGTATTGTACCGTGTGGTATCGACCAAAATACCTCCACCCAGCGTCACAATAAACTGATTCGTTCCATTGCCATCTGCGGGTGCTTTTTCTGTCACATTGATGTCCGCTAATTCGGACAATTTGTCCAAAATAACCGCTCTCTGATCACGAAGATCATTTGCACGGTCGCCATACACTTCTAATGTATTGATCTGTTTATTTAAAGAAGCGATCTGTGCTGCATACGCATTGATCTGCTTTACCGTTGTCTCAATCTCTGTATTGACATCTACCTGCATATTCTGCAGCTTCACTGCCGCATCTCTGACATAATAAGACAGCGTATCCGCATATCCTGCCACCTGCGCACGGATCGTCTGATCCATAGAAGAGGTTGTCAAATATTTCAAAGAGGAAAAGAAGCTGTCTAAAGAATTCGTAATGCTTCCTTCCGAATCTTCTTTCGGATAGATACAATCCTCAATGCTGCTCAAATAAAAGGACTCTGTTGAATATTTACCTACTGTAGTATTGCTGATGCGGTACTTGGCATCATAATAATCATCGCGGCTGCTGAGAATCGCTGTGGCCTCTACACCTGCACCCAGCATTCCGTAGCTGGTGCGCAGCGAAACAGCTTCCTTCGCTGACTGCTCTACTGTCTGTCTGCTGTATCCTCTCGTCTTTACATTGGATATATTATGTCCTGTCGTTGTCAATCCGGCATTATATGTCGACATGCCGGACACTGCTATATTCAATCCAAAAAAAGTTGATGGCATATTCCATTCCCCCTTCTGCTCTATCCAAGTCGTTCAATCAAATGCTCTAACATCGCATCGATCACTGAAATATAACGTGATGCTGCATTATAGGCGTGCTGATATTTTAACAGATCCACCATTTCTTCTTCACTGGAAACACCCATCACCTGCTGCCGTTTATCCTCAACACTCTCGGTCAGCTTTTGCTGGTTGTCGACCATGCTCTGCCATGTATTTCCCTTCGCACCGAGCGCCGTTACCATAGAGCGGTAATACTCCGCATAGGTATACGTTGTCTCATTGTTGGGATCCAGTGCAGCAAACTTCTCATTCCATTCCGAAAGAATATCCTCAAATACTTTTGTGTTGTATCCGCCGGTCTCTCCAAGCTCCGGATTAAGTTTCACCGGAAGCAATGCATAATCTTCTATAACATCCGGATTCACTTCCAGATTCAGCAAAGTATATAACGTATTGGCATCTTCTTCGTCCTCCTCATTGTATACATACAATTTATAAGACTTAGATCCATCCGCATTTGTAATTTCCTGCGCCAACGGAATCTGATTGCCCTCCTCGTCTTTTCCATAAACCTGTGCATCTATGGTAAGTACTCGATAGCGATCCGTTGCTTTGCGGGAGAAAACTTCTGTTCCGATCGTCATATCATCATCAGTACCCACTGCACAATTTACAACATCTAGGATCTTGTATTTGCCATCCTGCAAGTTCACAGCATTGCCTTTTGCATCTACACCACTAATTCCTGTAAGATCCTGCGAGATGTTCGGACAAAATGCATCGTTGACCATCGTTACCAATCCATGGATCAACTGATCAAACTGTGCCTGTATCTGTGTAAGTATCGAATTGCCGGTTGTATTATTGTATTTATCTAATTTTTCTTTGAAATCATTACAAGCCAACAAATAACTTGTTTCATCAAATTTGCCGGCATCATCGATATAATCAGACTTGACCGGCTGTACCGGAATATCTTTATAATTGGCGATCTCATTTCCTCTCGCTGTCAAGATACCAAGCAAGGAACCGGTATCTGTCTTGCGCACAGCAGAGTACGCTGTCTCCATATCATAAACATCACTATAACCATTGTCGAGCCATGTAACATTATACATTTCAGATACTGATTTTACTTCATACTGCTGTGTCGCATCGTTGTATTCTTCCTGTTTTATGCGTTCAACACCCATGTGGTAACTTCTCGCATCATTCACTAACGGTGCATTGCCTATAAAGACGCGCACATTGCCGTTATGATCCTCATTGTATGTATAATAAGTATACTCTGCCAGCTCATCAAGGAGCTGGTTTCTGGCATCGCGGTAGTCATTCGCATTTTCCAATCCGGACGCTTCCGCCTCGCGAATACGCTTGTTCAGATCCAAAATCTGTTCTCCAATAGAATTGATCTTATCGACCTGCGCCGTGATCTCTTTATTCAAATTAACCTGGTAGTCCACCAAAGTCTGATAAACATCCTTTGCATTCTTAATAAAAGACTCTGCATTGGATAAAAACAGTTCGCGATTCACGACACTCTGCGGATCGGTCGAAATGGTCTGTAACGAATCCCATATATCCTGCAGTGAATTTTGAAATTCAACACCTTCCAGCTCACCTAAGATGTCTTCAATCTCCTGACTGGTCGTAAGCTGTCTGTCATAAAAGCTTCCTCTACTCACTTCCAGACGATATTCCTTATCCAAGAAAATATCGCGGATCTGTCGAACCTGTGCAACCGCAGTTCCATAACCAATCTGCTGCGTCCCATGGCTTGTCACCTTGATGTTGGAATAGTAAGTATCCCGCAATATATTCTGTTGTCTCGTATATCCGGTCGTTTTGGTATTGGCCAGATTGTGTGCCGCAGTATTCATCCCCGCCTGCGAAGCCTTCAATCCGGACACACCGGAATTAAAACTGGTAAATAAGCTCATACGATACTCTCTCTTTCTTTCCGTTATACATAAAAAGCACGAATACCACTCGGAAAATACAGTGTGTCAGAAAAGCTTCCTACTTCTCTGACGATCACTGCTTTGCGTCAAAAGACCCCGTTCCAAAGCCGGCATCAACTCCGCCTCCTGCGGCTGACGCATTTTTGTCGTAGTTATTATTTCCCGGTGACATCCGTGTACTCTGAATAAAATTCATATTGAATTCAATCATTTCAAGGGAATTTTCTATTAAATTTTTATTCTTTGTATTAACATCTACCAAGCGTTTCATCGTTTGTTGCAGCTCGTCGTGCAACAACGCCAACCGCTCCTGCTCTTCCGGCTGTTTCCCCAGCAGTTCGATCAGGCCGGTAAGACTTAAATCTTTCACCGGACGATTCAACACCATTCCCATATTGTGCAGAACCTCTTCTCTGCGATGTCCGTACGCAGATGCCTGATCCAGCAATTCCTGTTCTTGATCCGTAATCTCTTGCAATCGCTTTAGATCTCCACGGATCAACACTTCTGTCTTCTGTTCCGATATCGGAATCAGTGTCTGGTAGACTTCCATCTCCTGCTGCAACACGGCAGTCAGGTCATCAATCAAACTTGCCAAATCTGCTCCCTCTTGTCTCCTATTTCAAGAATCCGTTCTTAAAATAAGGAATCAAAATATTTACTCACCATCTTTTCTGCAATCTCCTGTGAAGATACATTATACGTACCGGAAGCAATCGCATCCTTGTACTTATTTACCTTGTCCTCACGAACATCTTCCGTATCCTTCACTGCCTGCTTTGCAATCTGATAATCCTTCGCTGTCTGCGAAATCTGAAATTCGTCTTTCGCATATTTCTTCTCAGTGCGGACATTCTTCGTCGGCTTAGACTGCTGATAAAGTCGGCTTACATGATTTAATGCATCAATTCTCATTGTTATCACCACCTGTTTTTCTCTCATTTCAGTGTTTCATACATAATATGTATCGGATTTTTTTTAGATTACTTTAGCATTTGTTATTAATTTTCCAAAATTTCAAAAGAGGCACTGCCCTACTGCAGCGCCTCTTATATAGAAAACATTTACCATTCAGCGATCGATCACTCTTTGACATTTTTAAGAATGTCACAAAAATCAAAGGTTGCAAAATAATCTTTTGGTGTTTCAGCACGACGGATCATTTTGACACTTCCATCTTCCTGTAAAAGCAACTCTGCTGATTTTAATTTGCCATTATAATTGTACCCCATAGCAAACCCATGCGCACCTGCATCATGAATGAACAGGTAATCACCCATATCAATCTTTGGAAGCATACGGTCTACTGCAAACTTGTCGTTATTCTCGCAAAGCGAACCGGTGACATCATATTTGTGATCACATGGTGCATCTTCTTTGCCCAGGACTGTAATATGATGATATGCACCATACATTGCCGGACGCATCAGGTTTACTGCACAGGCATCCAAGCCAATATACTCTTTGTAAATATGTTTTTCATGAATTGCCTTTGCGATCAGTGCACCATAAGGAGCTAACATGAAACGACCAAGCTCTGTAAAGATAGCAACATCGCCAAGCCCTGCCGGAACCATGATCTCCTCAAATTTCTGACGGACACCTTCACCGATCACTGCAATGTCATTTGGCTCCTTATCCGGTGTGTAAGGAATTCCAACTCCACCAGATAAATTCACAAATGCGATCTCCACACCCGTCTCTTTCTGCACTTCCACGGCAAGTTCAAACAAAATGCCCGCCAATGTCGGATAGTATTCGTTAGTCACGGTATTACTTGCCAAAAAAGAATGAATACCAAAACGCTTCGCACCTAACTTTTTCAAACGCTTAAATGCTTCAATAAGCTGTTCCTTGGTCATGCCGTATTTCGCATCACCCGGATTATCCATAATATCGGTACCCATTTGGAATACACCACCCGGATTATAACGACAGCAGATCGTCTCCGGAATACCGGCAACCTCTTCCAAAAAGTCAATGTGAGTAATGTCATCCAGGTTAATAAACGCACCCAGTTCTTTTGCTTTCTGATACTCTTTGGCTGGTGTTACGTTCGAAGAAAACATGATGTCCGATCCCTTAAAGCCACAAGCTTCTGACATCATCAACTCAGTAAGAGATGAACAATCTGTGCCACAGCCTTCTTCCTGCAGGATCTTCAAAATAAATGGATTCGGGGTTGCTTTAACTGCAAAATACTCACGAAAACCTTTGTTCCAAGAAAATGCCTTCTTCATTTTGCGTGCATTTTCGCGGATACCCTTCTCATCATACAGATAAAACGGAGTCGGATATGTCTTTGCAATCTCTTCAACCTGTTCCTTCGTAACAAATGGTGTCTTTTTCATAGGTACTCGATGCCTTCTTTCTTAAATATTATGTATTCTAACTTCGGATGTATGAAGTTTGAATTATTTACATTTTCTTATCATATCAAATGACATCCATTTTTGCAATATGGTGGAGGATGTAGATGGGGTGTGTTTCAAGTTGCATTTTCTCTATATTTTATGGTATAATAAGGGCTTGGTAGCGAACAGACGTTTGCACCGGATGATTATATGCGGCAGAATGTACACTGCGGCAGGAAATGAGGTAACTATGGCAGAATATACTGGCAAAGATATAGTAATATTAGAAGGACTGGAGGCCGTACGTAAACGCCCCGGTATGTATATTGGTTCCACCGGATCACGTGGCCTGCATCATTTGATCTGGGAGATCCTCGACAATGCTATCGACGAGCATCTCGCCGGTTATTGCAGTGAAATACATATCACACTGCAAAAGGATGGTGGCATCTGCATTCAGGATAATGGTCGCGGTGTTCCGGTCGATCTGCATCCCACCAAAAAAATCCCTACAGTCCGTGTCGTCTATACGATCCTGCATGCCGGCGGTAAATTTGGCAATTCTGCCTATAAGGTATCCGGTGGTCTGCACGGCGTCGGTTCTTCCGTTGTAAATGCACTGTCAACGCATATGATCGTAGAAGTACGTCACAACGGTTTGATCTACCGCGATGAATATGCCGATGGCGGTCATCCGGTCTCGCCTCTCGTTAATGGTGAATTGGAGATCATAGGTAAATGCCGCAAATCCGATACCGGCACGAAGGTTACTTTCTATCCGGACCCGGAAATTTTTGAAACGATCACGTTTAAGCCGGACATTATAAAAAAGAAACTAAAAGAGATTGCTTATCTCAATAAAAATCTAAAGTTGATCTATTATAATGAAGCCGAAAATGAAGAACGTACCTACCAGGAAGAGCACGGCATTCAAAGCTTTGTCAGCTATATCAACCGTGATGCGACGCCGATCCATGACACGCCGATCTATATTGAAGGAACAAGCGGTGATATTGAGGTAGAGATCGCATTCCAATACACCACGAATTATTCTGAGCAGATCAATCCCTACTGCAACCGCATCAATGTTGCCGATGGCGGTACGTTGGTGACCGGTTTTAAAACAGCTCTGACACGTGTAATGAACCAGTATGCAAGGGAACTTGGCGTACTCAAAGATAAGGATGAAAACTTTGATGGAAAAGACATCCGTAACGGCATTGTCGCTATTATTTCGATCAAGCACCCTGATCCACAGTTTGAAGGTCAGACCAAGACAAAACTTGGCAACACGGATGCAAAAACGGCGGTCGATGAAGTATTCAGTGCCGAAGTACAGCATTATTTAGACAAAAATGTAGATATATTGAAAAAAATTCTCGATAACTCCATGAAGTCCTATAATGCACGCAAAGCCGGTGACAAAGCACGCACTGCCGCACTAAAACAGCTCAATGATGTAGATACTAAAAGCAAATTAGCCGCCTGCACCTCCAAAAAGCCGGAGGAATGCGAGATTTACATTGTCGAGGGTGATTCTGCCGGCGGTACGGTTAAAACAGCCAGAAACCGCAAAACACAGGCAGTTCTTCCTCTACGCGGAAAAATACTGAATGTAGAAAAAGCAACTTTAGAAAAAATATTAGTAAACAATGAGATCAAATCTATGATTGCCGCTTTTGGCTGTGGAATCGGCGAAGAATTTGATATTTCCAAACTGCGCTATGATAAGATCATCATCTTAACCGATGCCGATGTCGATGGTGCACATATCAGCACACTGCTGCTCACATTCTTCTATCGCTTTATGCCGGAATTGATCTACTCCGGCAAAGTATACCGTGGTCTTCCACCATTGTATAAAGTAGATTACGAAAAGGCAGGTTCCGGCAAAGCAGGAGCTTCCGCCAAAACGCCAGCAGATGCCAAGCCAAAGAAACGTGGAAAGAAAAAGTATTCCGAATATGTATTTAATGACTTTGAGCTGGAAAAATTCCGCAAGATCAAGGAAAATAAGATCATCGGCATCCAGCGTTACAAAGGTCTCGGTGAAATGGACGCAGAACAGCTTTGGGAAACTACACTGGATCCGGAAAGCCGTATTCTTGCACAGGTAACGATCAGCGATACTGTAGAAGCTGACGATATCACAACAACTTTAATGAGCAGTAATGTCCCACCTCGCCGTGAATTCATTATGGAAGAAGCCAAGTACGCAACGCTCGACATTTAAGATCAGGAGGAATGTGAAAACATGTCACAAAAGGATTCAATTATACAATTAGACTTTACAGAGGAAATGCGTAATTCTTACCGCGATTATGCTGTAAGTGTTATTATTTCCCGTGCGTTGCCGGATGTCCGGGACGGATTAAAACCGGTACAACGCCGTATCTTATATGCAATGACTGAACTCGGTCTGGCTCCGGATAAGCCACATCGAAAGAGCGCGCGTATTGTCGGTGATACCATGGGTAAATATCATCCACATGGCGACAGTTCGATCTATGACGCATTGGTACATATGACAGAAGAGTATTCTCTCTCGATCCCACTTGTTGACGGCCATGGTAACTTTGGCTCGATCGACGGTGACAGTGCTGCTGCCATGCGTTATACGGAGGCACGCCTCTCTCCGGGCGCTATGACAATGTTGGATAATTTGGACAAACAGCTTGTCCCATTTGGACCAAACTTTGATGAAAGCGAGAAGGAACCTTTGGTACTTCCTGCCACTCTGCCAAATCTGTTGATCAACGGTACAACCGGTATCGCCGTAGGTATGGCAACTAATATGCCGCCGCACAATCCAGCCGAGGTCATTGATGGTGTGATCGCCTATATGAAAAACCCGGACATAACGATCCATGGATTAATGAAATACATTAAAGGACCGGATTTCCCAACCGGAGCGATCATTACAAATGCAGATGAGATCGCACATATTTATGAAACAGGCGAGGGGAAACTAAAGGTTCGTGCCAAAACGGTGATCGAAAAGAGTGATTATGGCCGCCAAAACATTGTAATCACGGAAATTCCGTATACGGTAGCCGGCAACAAAATGAAATTATTAGAAAATCTGGTCAGCCTGACGAAAGACAAAGTATTTGATGAAATTTACGATGTCCGCGACGAGTCTTCGAAAGAAGGTATTCGTCTGGTGATCGAAGTAAAGAAAGACCGTGATGTACAAAATCTTCTCAATGGCTTGTACAAAAAAACTGCCATGGAAGACACCTACGGTGTAAATATGCTTGCTGTAAAAGACAAGCAGCCGATCACGTTCGATCTCAAATCGCTGATCCAGGAATTTGTATTCTTTCAGGAGGAACTTTACACCAAAGAATATACACATCTGCTCAACAAGGCGAACAAGCGTCTGGAAATTGTTGCCGGACTGATCAAAGCGACCGATGTGATCGACTTGATCGTCGAGATCCTGCGCGGCAGTTCCTCCGTTAAACAGGCAAAGGGCTGTCTTGTAAATGGTGTTACGACGGATATCCGCTTCCGAAGCAAAGCTTCTGAAAAGCAGGCCGCAACACTGGATTTTACCGAAACACAGGCAGATGCCATTCTGGCAATGCCGTTAAGCCGTTTAGTCGGCTTGGAACTTCTCAAGCTGCATCAGGAAAACGATACCTTGTTAGCAAATATTGCCGAATACAAAAAAATACTTGGTAATAAAGAGGCTTTACATGATGTTATCAAAAATCGTCTCAGAGCCTACAAAAAACAATTTAACGCTCCTCGTCATACAGAGCTTGCCAACATCACGGCTGCTAATTATGTCGAAGAGATCAAGGAAGAAGACTTGTACGTATTGATCGACCGCTTCGGCTATACGAAATCAGTCGACGCTTCCTCTTACTCCCGCATTGCCCCGGATACTTTGGAAGAATATCATCATATCGTGCCGCTTCGCAATATTGATAAATTATGTGTCTTCACCAAAGGCGGTTATATGCATCAAGTGAAAGCTATGAATATCCCGAAGGGACGTGCCAAGGACAAAGGCGTTCTGATCCAAAACCTATGTAAACTGGAAAATGATGAGCCTCTCCTTTATATTAGTTTTGAAGAATTGTTTGATTCACAGCTTCTATTCATTACGCGAGCCGGCTTTATCAAACTGGTATCCGGTGTCGAGTTTGAAACAAATCGTCAGACAATCGCCTCAACAAAACTAGCAGAAGGTGATGAACTTGTATGCGTACAGCAGGTAGGCATTGAAGATGTGATCAACGCAGACCGTAAAGTAATTGTAATTACCGATCAAGGATTGTCTTTGGGATTTCCGCTTCTCGAAGTTGGTGAACTCAAGAAAACCAGCCGCGGTGTCAAGGGTATCACTTTGATCGGTGATGATCTTGTCAAGCATGCCGGTTTTGTTACGCCGGATATGGAGCGTATAGACTTTGACGGCAAAGCGATCAATCCAAAGAAGATACGCAGCCGCAAACGTGCTGCCAAGGGACAGAAATCGCAAATCGGGACCAAATAAAAGTAAAGAAATCCCCAACCGTTAGATATTATCTTAACAGTTGGGGATTTTCCTATTCACAATATTCTTTTGTCTTTACCGGAATCATTTGTCCGAAAATTACTCTGCGTCATCCTCCGCATCTTCCTCAGACTCATTTCCTTCCATCTCGTTGCCGTCAATGTCAAGGGTAACATACTCTCTGTCATCCACCTCATCAGCGAACACATCTTCAAACTCTTCCTCATCGAAATCTTCGCTCTCATCTTTGTTGAAATACTTTTCGATCACATAGAATGTTCCTGCAATCGCTGCGCCTATAGCTGCTGCCCCGACCAAAAATTTCATCATTTTCTTCATATGCCAATACCTCTTTCCTTATATTGCAATTAATGTGCTGGTTACAAACGATCCGCTGTACTAACCTCTGGTTGTCAGCTTCTTCATAATGTGGAACAAATAAGGATCCAATCCCTTCGTCATTGCCAATGCTTCCTGAATATCGTAATCCTTAAATTCACCATTGTGATATCCTACAACACGGTTGCTGGCACCCTCACACAACAATTCTACCGCTCTGGCACCCATTGCAGATGCATATACACGATCTTTGCAAGTTGGATTGCCACCACGCTGTATATGACCTAGGATCGTTGCTCTCGTCTCTACTCCGGTAGCAAGCTCAATAACCTTAGCCATCTCATTGGAATTACCGATACCTTCTGCATTAACAATAATATGATTCTTCTTACCCATCTTACGGCGATCCTGAATCTTGGTAATAATACGCTGAATATCACCATGATATTCCTCTGTGGTCAAAATGTACTCTGCACCACTGGCAATACCGGTCCACAATGCAATGTGTCCTGCGGTACGTCCCATTACCTCGACGATACTGCAACGCTCATGAGATTCCGACGTGTCACGCAGGCGATCGATCGCCTCCATCGCTGTGTTGATCGCTGTATCGAATCCAATCGTATATTCCGTACAAGCAATATCAAGATCGATCGTTCCCGGAACACCGATCGTGTTGATGCCCTGCTCAGAAAGTCTGCTTGCACCATTAAAGGAACCATCTCCACCAATAACGACAATTCCGTCAATACCGTGTTTGCGGCAGATCTCAGCACCCTTCATCTGATATTCTAATTTCTTAAACTCCAGACAACGCGCTGTATAAAGGATTGTACCGCCAAGCTGAATGATATCCGATACATCGAGTGATGACATATCAAAAATATCTTCTTCCAAAAGTCCTGCAAAACCGCGACGAATACCTTTGACATGTAATCCATTCGCAATACCGGTACGTACTACCGCACGTATCGCTGCATTCATACCCGGTGCATCTCCACCGCTCGTCAATACGCCAATCGTTTTTACTGCATTGCTCATTATCTAGTCCCCCTTGCTTCTCTTGCTGTAATTTCTACGCTGCAACCTTCTAACAATGCAACGCATTTCATATAAATTCTACGCTAAAATCAACTATTTTTCAATACTCTTTTCTTTAATCGCCACAGATTCTTTTCCATATTCTTCCAATGCACCTTCAGCCACCAGTCTTCGTGCATTCGTCTCATACGATCTTGGCAATTTTTTTACCTGATGCTCTTGCTCCAGGTAAATACAGATCGTATCAGTGCCATCCTCGCTAACTACCTGCTGCAACAGCTTTTTCTCTACGGCTAAGTAAGCTTCCTTATTAGCAAACCGAATCCATAATTCACAAGGAATACGGTCAAAAGGGATAATATCCTGACATATCACTTTGCCGGCTTTATTTTCTTCCGTCTGTGCCCGTCCCTTGACAAAAACTTTCGACCCCTCCACTAACAAATGTTTCTTCTTTTCATAGGTCTGAGGAAATACTATAATTTCCACTGTCCCATACAGATCCTCGATCGAAGCGATCGCCATCATCGTATTATTTTTTGTTGTTTTCACGATTTTATTCACGAGCAGACCTCCGATGACAACACGTTCACCATCTGTAACACTGTTGTCTTCCTGCTCTTCTTCGGCTGCAAAATCGGTCGAAATACAGGTACAATTTTTTTTCATCAAAGCAACATATTCTTCCAATGGGTGCCCACTGACATAGATTCCCATCACCTCTTTTTCATAAGTTAGCAGCTCCTCCTTTGGGAACTCCTCTACATTCGGCAATGGATACTGCTTTGCTTTCGCAAAGCCCTCGTCACCAAGATCAAATAACGATACCTGTCCTGCCATATTGTTACGCCTGTCTTTGCTGACAGCATCCATAATATTCGCATAGGCAATGACCTTTTGATGACGGTTGCCCGGAAGCGAATCCATCGCACCGGATTTAATAAGATTCTCCACCACATGCTTATTCACTTCTCCGGAATCCAGTCTCTCCAAGAAATTTTGGAGTGAAGCATAGGCTCCCCCACTTTTTCGCTCCGCAACAATACGCTCGATCACATTCACGCCAATCCCCTTGATCGCGGACATTCCAAAACGAATTCCACCATCCGCAACCGAAAAGTCTGAATAGCCTTCATTAATATCCGGCGAAAGCATCGGGATGCCCAGTTCTTTACAGTTCATTGTATAGTGTATTACCTTAGACGTATTATCACGCACAGATGTCATCAGTGCTGCCATAAACTCTATCGGATAATGACATTTCAAATATGCCGTCTGATAGCTCACAACCGCATACGCTGCCGCATGCGATTTGTTAAAGGCATACTTCGCAAAATCGATCATTTCGTTATATATTTTATTAGCAACTTCCTCGGAAATGCCGTTTGCAATACAACCCTTAACACCCTCGGCTTCATTACCATATACGAAGTTTTGGCGTTCTGCCTCCATGACCTTTTCTTTTTTCTTAGCCATCGCACGGCGTACCAGATCGCTTCGGCCAAAACTATATCCGGCCAGACTGCGCACGATCTGCATTACCTGCTCCTGATACACAATACAGCCATACGTCGGTGCCAAGATCGGCTCAAGCTGCGGGCAGTCATACACAATGCTGTCACGGTTATTTTTGCCCTCTATATATTGTGGAATGAAATCCATCGGACCCGGACGGTACAACGCATTTCCTGCCAAAATATCTTCCATACACTCTGGTTTAAGCTCCGTCATAAAGCTCTTCATGCCACCGCTTTCCAACTGGAAGACACCGTCCGTCTTACCGGCACTGATCATGTCAAACACTTCTTTGTCATCAAATGGAATGCTAAGAAGCGTATCGTCTTCGATTCCTGCCATTTTAGCTGCATTTTGTATGACTGTTAGCGTTCGAAGACCCAGGAAGTCCATCTTAAGCAGCCCCAATTCTTCTAATACCGTCATCGTATACTGCGTCGTGATCGTTCCATCAGACGCCTTGGACAATGGAACATATTCGTCTACCGGCTTTGGACTGATCAGTACACCGGCTGCATGCATCGAGGTATGTCTTGGAAGTCCCTCCAGCCGCATGGACATATCGATCAAATTCTTAGCTTGTTCATCTGATTCATAAATTTCACGCAATTCCGGATTGACCTGCAATGCCTCTTTGATCGTAACTTTTGCTCCCTGCTTTGGCATCGGGATCTGCTTGGCGATCACATCCACATAATTATACGGCAGATCCAGCACACGCCCTACATCCCGGATCGCATTTCGTGCTGCCATCGTACCAAAAGTCACGATCTGCACAACGTGATCTTTGCCATATTTACGCACTACATAATCAATCACTTCCGGTCTTCGCTCATAGCAAAAGTCAATATCGATATCAGGCATCGTAACACGTTCCGGATTTAAGAAACGCTCAAACAACAGATCATATTTGATTGGATCGATGCTGGTAATGCCAAGCGAATATGCTACAATACTTCCTGCTGCACTGCCTCGTCCCGGTCCAACACTGATCCCATTTTCTCGCGCATAGCGAATGAAGTCCCACACGATTAGGAAGTAATCAACAAAACCCATTGTCCGAATCGTATCCAATTCGTAATCCAATCTTTCCTGCAGTTGCGTGGTGATCTCTTCATAACGCTTCTTCATGCCATCCTGGCAAAGTTTTTGCAGATAACTATCCGCTGTAAATCCCTCCGGGACATCATATTTCGGAAGTTTATATTTACCAAACTCAATCTCCACATGGCACCGCTCAGCGATCTTAGAAGTATTCTCTAACGCCTCCTGTGCATAAGGAAACAGTGCTTTCATCTCGTCTTCGCTCTTAAGATAATACTGTCCTCCCTCATAGCGCATGCGATCTTCATCCTGTACCTTTTTCTGCGTTTGTATGCATAGCAATATATCATGTGGTTCTGCATCTTCTGCCGTGATATAATGCACATCGTTGGTTGCAACCAAAGGAATCTTTAACTCCTCACTCATACGCAAAAGCCCTTGATTCACGGTTGCCTGATCTGCAATTCCATGATCCTGCAATTCCAGGTAAAAATGATCTTTCCCAAAAATATCATATAGGCGCTCTGCCTCTTTCTTGGCTGTCTCATATTGTCCATACCTAAGTGCCGTGGCAACTGCTCCGGCAAGGCATGCACTAAGCGCGATCACACCTTCGTGATACTTTTCAAGCACTTCATAGTCAACACGAGGTTTATAATAAAATCCTTCGGTAAATCCTTTGGATACGATCTTGATCAGATTCGAATATCCAACGTTATTCTCTGCCAATAACACTAAATGATTGTAACGGCCTTCTCCCTTCGTTACCTCACGATCAAAACGCGATCCCGGTGCAACATATACCTCACATCCGATCACAGGATTGATCCCTGCCGCTCTTGCTGCACGATAAAATTCAATAACACCGTACATATTACCATGATCGGTAATGGCAATATTCTTCATTCCCAATTCTGCAGCTCGCGCGATCAGCTCTTTGATCTTGCAGGAACCGTCCAGCAAAGAATATTCGGTATGCACATGTAAATGCGTAAAACTCATAGTAAACCTCCATGTTTCCTCAGCCTGCAGCTTCTTTACAGGGCATCCGGAAAACGATATAGAAAATGCAAAAAGGCAAAGTTAACACTTTGCCTTTTGTGTTACCCAAATAATATGTTTGGTTTGTCCATTATGCCTGTGCCGCACTAAGGTACTTCTCAATTTCATCCATGGCATTTGTCTCATCATCTCCATCGATCGATACTACGACCTCTTCTCCTGCGGAGAGTCCTAAAGACATAAGTCCCATAATGCTCTTAGCATTTACTTTCTTATTTTCACATTCAACATAGATACGACTGTCATATTGACTTGCAACCTGAACCAATACTGCAACCGGTCTTGCCTCTAATCCGTTCTTTAATTGGATTTTAATTTTCTTTGTTATCATGACCTTTCCTCCTTTGGTTTGAGGCTGATTTCTTGTTCCGCCCGCAAACGCTCTGCAATTTCACTTAACTTTCGTAAACGATGATTTACTCCCGACTTTCCAAGTGGCTTGGATAATTTCTGTCCAAGCTCTGCCAATGGCAGATCAGGATATTCCAATCGCAGCTCTGCAATCTCGCGTAGCCCATCGCTTAACCAGCGAACCCCTTTGGCAGTCTCTATGTACTGTATATCTTCAATCTGTCTCGCAGCTGCAGTTACTGTTTTATGAATGTTAGCCGTTTCACAGTTGACCTGTCGATTTACTGAATTACGTACTTCTTTCAAAATACGAACATTCTCAAAATCCATCAATGCCTGATGTGCCTCCATAACATTTAAGGTGTCCACGATCATAGAACCTTCTTTTACATATAAGACATGATATTTCTTTCGATCTACAATCTTCGCCTCTATTTGAAAGGAAGCCACGATCTGCTGCAATTGCAAACAAAACGACTCTGATAACACTGCAATTTCGAGATGATACGCCTTCTCCGGATTAGTTATTGATCCCGCCGCCATAAACACACCTCGCAAATACGCACGTTTGCAACATGTATTCTGCACTAAGCGGCTTGGAATCGTCGACAGATCGCCCCATCGATCCTCTGATTCACTCAATAATTTAATCGCTTTTAGGATCTCATATGCCTTATCCTGCGCCAATACCAGCAAATGATACACCGGCGTTCTTGTCTGCAAACTATGGTTCCGGATCCTAATCTGCGTTTCCGCCTGAAACGCCATCTTTATTAAGATATAAGATTTTCTTGCTACTGTCAAGTTTTCCGTATGTACTTCCAAATAAATACTACCGTTCTTGCGATGTCGGATCTTACCACAAAGAGCAAAAAGCGCTGCAAATTCCGCAATCTGACAGTGTCTTGCCGGGCTTAACTGCGAAGCAAGTTCCTCTTTCACCTTTCCAGAAAATGACATTTTCATAGCAATCTTACATTCCTTTCTAAGCCCGCTCACTTGGCGTCCCGTTCAATATCGCGATGTTCCATCTTGACCGTATACGGCAAAGATTTCATCTGTGATTCCAGGGCACGCACCATCGAAACAGACCGGTGCTTTCCTCCGGTACATCCAATACTGATCACAATCTGATTCTTTCCCTCGGCAATATAATTCGGTATAAGAAACTTCACCATTTCAAATAGCTGGCGTTGAAATTCTTTTGCCTGCGGCGCAGCCATCACGTAATCATACACCGCCGGATCATTTCCTGTCAGCGGTTTGAGCGTTGGAATATAATATGGATTTGGCAGAAAACGTACATCAAACACGAGATCGGAATCTTCCGGTATACCATATTTGAATCCAAAGGACAACAGTGTCACAAAGAAATTCTCATACTCTTCTTCTCCCAGAAAAATACGATCCACCTCATGCTTTAACTCACGTACCAGCATATGACTGGTATCTAAAATATAATCCGCACGCTTTTTGATATGGGCAAGCTCTACTCGCTCTGCCGCAATCGCCTTATCGACACGCCCCTGCAATGCTAACGGATGATTACGTCTCGTCTCCTTATAGCGTTTTACAAGCACACTGTCATCTGCCTCCAGAAACAGCACCTCATAAGGATATCCTTCCTGCTTCATCTTGTCCAAGATGTTATCAAGATCAGACAATCCCTGCAAATTACGCACGTCGATGCCAAGCCCCATCTTGTCGACAGTCTCCTGCTCGTCCACCATTAACTTTGTCATCTTCGGAATAAAATGCACCGGCAAATTATCCACGCAAAAATATCCGAGATCTTCGAGCATCTTTAAAACAGAACTCTTTCCTGCACCCGACATTCCGGTAACGATCACAAATCTCATATTCGCCCTCATTTCTACATAATCGTCCAACAACAATGCCGCCGTTTTATGACGAACTATGCCGTTTCTCTGTTAATTCCTGCATATCACTGGCCACTTCAGCATATTGCTAAGCCGTTCCAGTATATTACTGACCACTTCAGCATATTGCTAAGCCGTTCCAGTATATTACTGACCACTTCAGCGTATTACTGTTCCGGAAGTCTCTTAACTTCCGTCTCAAGGGTGACACCAAACTGCTCCTTAACAGTCTGCTGCACATGCCTGATCACTGCATCTGCCTGTGCGCAGGTTCCCTGTCCTACATTGACCACGAAGCCACAGTGTTTCTCCGACACCATGATATCACCAACCCGATATCCTTTCAATCCGGCGTCCTCGATCAATTTACCGGCAAAGTATCCTTCCGGCCGCTTAAAAGTACTGCCTGCACTTCCATATTCTAACGGCTGCTTTTCACGGCGTTTCGCATTTAATTCCTGCATCTGCGCCTTGATCTGCGCCCTGTCTCCCTGTTCAAAAGCAAATAACGCTGACACAACGATAAGCCCCTGTTCCTGCACAATACTGTGTCGATAAGACAAATGTAGTTCTTCCGCTGAAAACAAATGGATCTTACCTGTTCGATCGATCATTTTAGCAGCTACGATCACGTCCTTGATCTCGCCACCATATGCACCTGCATTCATCGTCACTGCGCCACCGAGCGTTCCCGGAATACCTCCGGCAAATTCGAATCCTGCAAGTCCTTGATCTGCAATCCGGGCTGCAAGTGTTGAAAGCATCACTCCCGCACCGGCACTCACATAGGCCTTAACAGTTGATATGCACTGCTTAACCCCATATTCCTCCAGCACCGCCACTTTCTCTGTTTCACTGGCATCTGCCGGCAAAATTCGGATCTGATGCAGTTCACCGACCTGCCCTGCTTCCTTATTCATACGATGCAGCGACAAGATCACACCGTCGTATCCTTCGTCCGCAACTAACAGATTACTTCCATTCCCTAATATATACCATTGCATCTGCACCTCTTCCAAATATTTAATGCACGCAGCCAACTGCTCCGCAGAGTCCGGTTCTACAAACCATTTTGCCGGCCCCCCGATTCGGAAAGTAGTATGCTTGGCAAGCGGTTCCTCCTCGCGAACCCGATCCTTGCCGACAATTTGTTCCAATCTATCTATTTCAAATATATGCATTATAACGTTACGATCCTTTCTTATTAGTGTTCCAAACAATTCCTTATTGTAACAAAAAAGGCCTTGATTAATCAAGACCTTTGTAAGCGTGCGCGAGAAGATTCGAACTCCCGACCTTCTGATCCGTAGTCAGACGCTCTATCCAGCTGAGCTACGCGCACATTTCTTATGTTTTGTACGTCATCTGTACCGTACTTGATATACTATACACTAGTATTTTCAAAAATGCAAGCATTTTTTTCAATTTTTTTAATTTTTTTTATTCTTTGACATAATAAACGATATGATATGGCAGAACTGTTAAAGGGAAGGGAGGCTTAAAAGGATGAAAAAAGGCAAAACGAGCATTTTCCTATACCCTGAAAAAACTGCGTGACACTCTTATTTCAAAGTGCCACGCAGCCCATTATTTTAGATTGAAACTATGATCTGATTACAGTAAGCTCTCATACAGCTTCGTAATGTCCTCAACACTTGTCTCCTTTGGATTGCCCGGACGGCAAGCATCATCATATGCAGACTGTGCTAAGAATGGAATATCTTCTTTCTTAACAATATCCTTGAGATCTGTAGGGATTCCAACATCTTTGGAAAGCTGTTTTACAGCATCAACGGCTGCTTTACGATACTCTTCCTGAGACATATTCTCTGTACCTTCAACACCCATTGCCTTTGCAATATCACGATATTTCTCACCTGTTGCCTCTGCGTTATACTCCATAACAGTAGGAAGAATGATCGCATTTGCGATTCCATGTGGTGTATCATACAATGCGCCAAGTGGATGTGCCATAGAATGAACAATTCCAAGACCTACGTTGGAGAAGCCCATTCCTGCAACGTACTGACCAAGAGCCATTCCCTCACGTCCTTCCGGCGTATTGTCTACTGCTCCACGAAGAGAACGTGCAATGATCTCAATTGCTTTGAGATGGAACATGTCGGACAATTCCCATGCTCCTGCCGTAATGTAACCCTCAATCGCATGTGTTAAAGCATCCATACCGGTTGCTGCAGTAAGCCCCTTAGGCATAGAAGACATCATCTCGGAATCGATAAATGCCACAACAGGAATGTCATGCGGATCTACACAAACCATCTTGCGATTCTTAGCTGCATCTGTAATAACGTAATTGATTGTAACCTCTGCAGCAGTTCCTGCTGTCGTAGGTACTGCAAAGATCGGTACGCTCTTATTCTTGGTATCTACAGCGCCCTCTAAGCTGACAACATCCTCATGCTCAGGATTATTGATAATGATACCGATTGCTTTCGCAGTATCCATAGAAGAACCGCCGCCAATAGCGATCAGATAATCTGTTCCTGCATCCTTAAATGCCTGTACACCTGTCTGAACATTTTCAATCGTTGGATTTGGTTTAATATTTGAATACAGCTCATATGCCATACCATTTTTCTCAAGTACATCCAACACTTTCTGTGTTACACCAAACTTTACCAAGTCCGGATCCGAACATACAAACGCTTTCTTAAAACCACGAATTTTAGTTTCTGTTGCAATCTCTGCAATAGCTCCTGCCCCATGATACGATGTCTCGTTTAATACAAATCTGTTTGCCATACTAGAATCCTCCTGTAAAATAATAAAAGTAATTTTGTTGAAATTGCACAAATTTCTGTGTATTTTCCAAAGTTTCTAGTATAATTATACGAAATTTACTCATAAAAAGCAAGATTCACTTTGTGAAAACTTTATAAACTACACGTCGTTATTTCACACGCAATTCATTGCGCAGCTTGCGAATCTTTCCCTGGAACTGCAAATACATATCGTATTCTCCAGGTTCCAGTCCATCCACCTGCACAGCAAAGATTTCTTTACGTCTGCCCATACGCAGTTGCGAATAATCTTGTACATATGTCTTATGTTCACCCTTAAAATACAGCTTTTCAACTGCACCAGGCAGCATCGAATACTGCAAAAGATTCTCGCACAAATGCACGTTACCGAAGAAGGTACCACGAATACGCTGATCCGTTTTTTTCGGCATTGTTCCATGAAATTCTTCCGGTGTTGGGAGCTTACCAAACTCTGTCTGATCATGCAGCCCCATCCCCACACAAAAGGAAGGAATGTCCGGATGAAACTCCCAAGCCCACAAAAAGTTTTTAGTCAACTTAAACGTCTTCTCAACTTCGCCGTTTTCGCCATTGACCAACTGGATCTGGGAATGAAGTTCTGTCGTACGGTCTTGCGTGATACCTGTCAAATGGAAATACTTGTTGTATTCTTTTGTATAAAGGGCACTACCAAACTGCATCGTTTTCAAACAGTCTTTCTTGCTCTCCTGTACATATGTGCCGGCAGCCTCATCGATCGACACACGAAGCACCGCAGAATGTTGTGCATCATTGTAACCGCCATCTACCGCCCCTTTAGTACCTGTGCTATAGATCAACAATTCGTGCTCATCCATCCAAACAGCCTTATCCGGTCTTCCCATTTCGATATCAGCACCCTCTGTTGTCAAAGCGATGGCTTCCAACTCTGTATCCTGCCAGATTGATTTTGGTGCCAGCACCCAATCCAATTTGCCACTCTCCAGATCAAGCTGTGCGATCGTGTGTATACGCTTTAATGTCAGCAAAAGCTTTCCGGCGCGGTACTCCATCGCTGAAAAAAGCAGCCATTCCTTACCGGTGTGGTATTTTTCTCCCAGCAAGTCAATCAGCTTAATGCGGCGTACGATCTCACCGGTATTCATATCCATCGTAAGAATACAGTCATTATAATGCTCTCCATCGGACGAAGTCACAAGATACAACGAACTATCGTGCTGTGCTAATGCAGTACCGATCGGTTCATTCAAAATATATGTGCGATACACTCTGCCCATATAATCCATTTCATGATAACGGCACGGCTGGATCTTGCCCATGCTGTTTACAATGTTAGCTGTTCGATCTGCCAACAGAACATGACCATTCGGCATCGGTATCATACCCATCTTATAGGTACGAAGCTGCATTGAATATCGGATCGCACCATCTGCATCAAAGACCAATGGACTAAAAGCGGCACCGTTGACTGCCAGCAGCGGCATTGCTGCAGATTTATCTCCCTCTACTTCCATCACAAGATCCTTTTGGTTTTCAGGCACTTCTGAAACAAAAATACGGATCACTCGATGCTTTACAACTTTTCCTTCTCGATCGATCAGAGACAGATCTACCGTATTGCTACGTTCGAAATACAACCCCAAGATTGCCACACGATGTCTTGTTGTATAGCTGGATTCACCAACAAAATCATTGCCATTATCTCCGAACACACGATAGCGCACCTTGTACTCCTTGGAAGAGTTGAACAGGATAAGGGCTGTCTGTTTAGCCACTCCATATGGATTTGGAATAACCAGCACGTGAGAAAATGTGTACAAATGTCTGTCCAAGATCCGCTCAAAAGCGTAATCGCGCAGCTGTGCCAAAAACGCCCGCTTTGGCTCTTTTCGGTACGGCGTCATAACCTTACGGTTGTCATACTGCGCCAACTCACGCTCATACATGCGATCCATTTTGTTGAGATCACTTTCACTCAATGTGACCTTTGTTCCTTTTCTTACTTCAACAAATAATTTTTCACGTAAGTTCATATGCTCTCCTCTTTATAATTTCATAGTCAACTGAATACGCTGTTTTTTGAGATCAACACCCATTACTTTGACATCAACGATATCTCCGACACTGACAACATCCAACGGGTGTTTGACAAATTTCTTATCCGACATTTCGGACACATGTACCAATCCATCCTGATGAACGCCGATATCTACAAACGCACCAAAATCAATAACATTTCGAACTGTCCCCTTAAGGATCATGCCCTCTTTGAGATCTTTCATCTCTAACACATCTGTTCGAAGGATCGGTTTTGGCATTTCATCACGAGGATCTCTCGCAGGTTTCTCCAATTCCTTCAAAATATCAACCAGCGTGATCTCACCAATACCAAGCTCGTCAGCCATTTTCTTTTTGTCTTTCACACGCTTCTGCAAACTGCCGGAGGCTTTGTTCTCTGTCGGTGTTTCTTCCGTCTCACCGCTCGGCAGGTCTATCGAGCCAAAGGCTTCCGCAAAGGCTGCGCCAAAGGCTGTGTGCGTATTGCGTACAACAAACTGCTGTTTCTTTTTCTTTGGAGCGGTTTTCTTCTTGGCTAATGGGGACTGCTGTTTGGCCGCTTCCGTCTGGATCTTTTTGAGTTCTTCCGTGTCAATGCCAAGCTTATCTAATAATGCATTGGCTGCATCATAAGTCTCCGGATGAACGCTCGTTGCATCCAATGGATTTTTTCCATCCAAAATACGCATAAAACCTGCACACTGTTCAAAGGCTTTCGGTCCCAGTTTTGGTACTTTTAACAACTCTTTACGTGACGTAAACTTTCCGTTTTCTTCACGATACGTAACGATGTTCTTTGCGATCACTTTGCTGATACCGGAAATATACTCTAACAGTGAAGCGGATGCTGTATTCAGATCCACACCAACTTTATTTACACAATCTTCCACAACACCGGATAATGTTTCCCCTAACTTCTTCTGATTCATATCATGCTGATACTGTCCTACACCGATAGACTGTGGATCGATCTTCACCAACTCTGCCAGCGGATCCTGCAAACGTCTTGCGATCGACGCTGCACTTCGCTGTCCCACATCAAAATTCGGAAATTCCTCGGTGGCAAGTTTACTTGCGGAATAAACTGAAGCACCTGCTTCATTTACAATAATATACTGCACAGGTTCTTTGATCTCATGCAGCATATCCGCAATGATCATTTCCGACTCGCGGGATGCCGTTCCATTGCCGACGGAGATCAGAGAAATTCCGTATTTCTGGATCAGTTTTTTCACCTCACGTTTTGCCTCTTCGACCTTGTTCTGCGGTGCTGTCGGATAGATCACCTTCGTATCTAACACTTTACCGGTTGGGTCTACCACAGCAAGTTTACAACCGGTACGAAATGCAGGATCCCAGCCCAAAACTGTCTTACCGGCAATCGGCGGCTGCATCAAAAGCTGCTCTAGGTTTTTACCAAATACTTTGATCGCACCGTCTTCTGCCTGCTCAGTCAACTCATTACGAATCTCGCGCTCGATAGCAGGCGCGATCAAACGCTTATAACTGTCTGTCACTGCCTCTTCTAACACCGGCGTTACGATCTCATTTTCCTCTGTGATCGTCTTTTTGCATAGATACGTAAGAATACGTTCTTCCGGAGCCTCCAGTTTTACCACTAGGAATTTTTCCTTTTCACCACGATTTAACGCAAGAACACGATGACCGGCAATCTTTTTAACCGGCTCCTGATATTCATAATACATCTCATAAACAGACTGCGCCTTTTCATCCTTGGCAGTTGAGGTAAGGATACCTTCTTCCCGTGTTATATCACGGATATATTTACGATAATCTGCATTATCAGAAATCTGCTCGGCAATAATATCTCTCGCTCCTGCAATCGCATCTGCAACATCTTTCACTTCTTTTTCCTCAGATACATACTGCTCGGCAATCGTTTCTAACGGCTCTGTCACTTCTTGTGCCAAAATGATCTGCGCTAATGGCTCTAATCCCTTTTCCTTGGCGATGATCGCTCTTGTACGGCGTTTTGGACGATACGGACGATACAAGTCCTCCACGAGCACCTGTGTCTCTGCTGCAAGGATCTGTGCCTTCAATTCATCGGTCAATTTTCCTTGTTCTTCGATTGTTGCAAGAACCTGTTCCTTTTTTTCTTCCAGTGTACGCAAATAAGTTAATCGCTCACTCAGATTACGGAGTTGTTCATCATTCAACGAACCATGTGCTTCTTTACGGTATCTGGCAATAAACGGGATCGTATTGCCCTCGTCGATCAGTTTTATGACCGCCTCTACCTGCTGCGGACGAATTTCTAACTCTGCTGCTATTTTCTTTACAATATCCATAGTATCCTACATTCCTTTCTATACGCACTTTGCCTATGCATCAAGAGTAAAATAGGCAGCCACTCGATACGCGGCTGCCCTTCTTTACCTTGAACTCTTAAATTTTCCGCGCTGACAATATTTGATGTTCTCCGTCAATTAACGAGACAATGCAAATGCATCATGAACTGCCTGTGCAGCCTCATTGACGTACTTCTCTTCTACGAGAACGCTGACGCGGATCTCGGAAGTAGAAATCTGCAAAATGTTTACTCCTGCATCATACAATGCTTCAAACATCTTAGCTGCAACACCTGCATTAGACATCATTCCGGCACCGACGATAGATACTTTGGCAACGTTAGTGTTCACTGTTGTCTTCTCGCATTTCAGACTTGTGTTAGCATGTCTTTCCAATGTCTCCATTGCCGTGTCTGCCTGATCTCTGGTTACTGTAAAGCTGATGTCCTGTGTTCCGCCATGCTCTACAGACTGTAAGATCATATCTACATTGATATTGTGATTTGCTAAATGCTGGAACAGCTTAAATGCTACGCCCGGCTTATTCTCTAATCCAACTACTGAAATCTGTGCTACATTTTTATCTGTGGCTACACCACTTACTAACATTTTCTCCATTTTACTTTCCTCCTTTACTACAGTTCCTTCACTTGTATTCAAACTAGAACGTACTACCAACTGTACGCCGTATTTTTTAGCCATCTCAACAGAACGATTGTGCAATACACCGGCACCAAGACTGGCTAATTCCAACATCTCATCGTACGTGATCTCGTCTAATTTACGAGCATTTGGTACGACGCGTGGATCTGCAGTAAAGACACCATCTACATCTGTATAAATCTCGCAGGCGTCTGCATGTAATGCAGCTGCCAATGCTACTGCTGTCGTATCGGAACCACCTCTTCCGAGTGTTGTGTAATCATCAAACTTATTGATTCCCTGAAATCCTGTAATTACTACGATACGACGATTATCCAACTCATTACGGATACGCTCCGTATCAATTCTCTTCAGACGAGCATTACCATACACTTCTGTCGTATGCATCTGCACCTGAAAAGCATTCATGGAAACTGCCGGAACACCGAGAGAGTCCATTGCCATTGCCATAAGTGCAACGGATGTCTGCTCACCTGTTGTAAGAAGCATATCCAACTCTCTGCGGGACGCCTTCGGATTAATATCCTTTGCCATATCCAACAAAACATCTGTCTGTTTGCCCATTGCAGAAAGAACGACTACTACCTGATTTCCTTTTTTGTAATCTTCAATACAACGCTTCGCCACATTAAAGATCCGCTCTTTGTTGGCAACGGAAGTACCACCAAATTTCTTAACAATTAACATATCTATCCTCTTTTCTGCTCATATTACTGAGCGGCTTATTATTTCGTCTCCGGAACACGGATCTTATTGATCACATTGCCGAGTGAATCTGCTGCTGATGCATAAGCTCCCTCTGTGATCTCTCCCGTGATAAATGCATATTCGTCCGCATATCCGGCATCAATCTCTGTCACATCGCCAAACGCTTCTTTGACCTTAGCTGCATTCTGTGACTTATCTCCACGCAAACGCACGAAGAAGCTGCTCTTACTCTCCTCAAAAGGCTCTAAAGCGATCTTCTCGGCACTCCACTGTACCTCAACGCATTTTCCTATGTTTTTAGCGACTTCCATAACATCGGAAACGACCGCACTGGCTGTTGCCAGCTTGCCGGCGCCCTGTCCATAGAACATGACATCTCCAACCATATTTCCTTTTACTAAAATAGCGTTAAATACATCGTCTACGCTATATAATGGGTTCTCCGGATAGATCAGCACCGGTGCAACTTTTGCGCTGATGCGATCTCCATCTTTCTTGCTGGAACCAAAAATTTTTACTTTGGCCCCGATCTTACCGGCATATACGATATCACGGTCTGTGATCTTGGTAATTCCCTCTGTATAAACATCGTTAAAATCCAGTGTCTTGCCATAAGCAAGAGAAGTTAAGATTGCGATCTTGCGGCAGGCATCATATCCTTCCACATCTGCAGTCGGATCTGCCTCTGCATAACCAAGCTGCTGCGCCTCTTTGAGCACTGTGTCAAAATCAGCTCCCTTATTGGTCATCTCTGTCAAAATAAAGTTCGTTGTACCGTTTAAGATACCGGAAATCTCCAATATCTCATCCGGATTTAAAGAACTCTGCAGTGGGCGGATAATCGGAATACCACCACCAACACTGGCCTCAAACAAGAAACTTACATTGTGGTCTTTTGCTATCTGAATAAGCTCCGGTCCAAAATCAGCCACCAACGCTTTGTTGGATGTGCAAACACTCTTCCCGGCCTCCAAACTAGCCTTTACAAACTCATAGGCAGGGTGTAATCCTCCCATCGTTTCTACAACCACATGAACCTCCGGATCATTTTTGATCACTTCAAAATCATGTACCAGCACTTCCTCTACCGGATCTCCCGGAAAATCTCTCAAGTCCAGCACATATTTTGTACAGATCTCATCCCCGATGCGTTTTGCGATCATCGCATTGTTCTCGCGAATAATATCAAAAACACCGGATCCGACTGTTCCGTAGCCTAACACACTTACGTTAATCATAGTTTCCTCCATTTCTCTGCCAATGTATTTTTATTTATGTCAGATGCCCCCTTACAAAAAGGAGCATAGAGCACACTGCTCATTTACTTTGTGATCCATGCTAAATATGCATTGATAAACGGATCCAGATTGCCATCCAAAACGTCTTGCACATTACCGATCTCAGCACCGGTACGATGATCTTTGACCATGGTATACGGCTGCAGCACATAGGAACGGATCTGGCTTCCCCAGCCAATCTCTTTGGATTCGCCTCGGATACCGCTCGCCTTTTCCAACTGCTCCTGCTGTTTTAAAATATACAGCTTTGCCTTGAGCATCTGCATTGCCTTATCCTTATTCATATGCTGTGAACGTTCATTTTGGCACTGTACCACGATCCCTGTCGGGAAATGGGTAATTCTAATTGCAGAAGAAGTCTTATTGATATGCTGACCACCCGCTCCACTGGAACGATATGTATCGATACGAATATCATCATCTGCGATCTCAACATCAAGATCTTCTTCGATATCCGGCATGACATCACAGGATACAAAGGATGTCTGCCGTTTGCCAGCTGCATTAAACGGTGAGATTCTCACCAAACGGTGCACTCCATGCTCTGATTTCAGATAACCATACGCATTTGCGCCATTGATCTGCAGCGTAACTGATTTATAACCCGCTTCATCACCATCCAGAAAATCCAGCATTTCAACTTCAAATCCATGCTTTTCTGCAAAGCGCTGATACATACGGCACAACATACTTGCCCAGTCGCAGCTTTCTGTTCCACCGGCACCGGCATGAAGCGTTAATATTGCATTGTCTTTGTCGTATTCTCCACTCAAAAGTGTTTCAATACGCAGGGATTCGTATTCCTGCTCAAATTGCTGCAGTGAATCTTCTACTTCCTCCAACACGCTGGCATCATTTTCTTCCTCCGCGATCTCGATCAACATCAAAATATCATCGCGGGCGCTCTCCAATGACTCATAGCGTTCTATCACGGATTTCAGCTTTTTGGACTCCTGCACGATCTTGGCAGAATGTTCCGGGTCATCCCAAAATCCCGGATCTTCCATTGTCTTGTCCAGTTCTTCCACTCGATCTCGTTTATTAGCGAGGTCAAAGTGAATTCCCCATTTCAAGCAGTGGCTGTTCATAGTTTGCAAGCGTCATTTTGACTCTGTCAAACTCTACCATACCAACTCACCTCTTTCTATATTTTATCAATTATATCCTTCCGGCTCACGATCCGTGAACCGGAAGGCACTATAATACTTATTATGCACGGCGTCCGCAGCACTGTTTGTACTTACGTCCGGAACCGCATGGGCACGGGTCGTTTGGCTGTACCTTCTTGGTTGTACGGCGCTTTGGCTGTGCCGGCTGAGACTCATCCTTATTCGTTCCGGTAACCTTAGCAACCTGCTCACGCTCTACTTTCTGCTCGATCTTGATATGTGTGAGCGCTTTTACAGTCTCCTCTGTGATCGAATCAATCATTGCATTGAACATATCAAATCCGGCGAATTTGTATTCCACAACCGGATCTCTCTGTCCATATGCCTGTAATCCGATACCTTCACGAAGCTGATCCATATCATCGATATGATCCATCCACTTGTTATCAATAACTCTCAACAGAATAATTCGCTCAACCTCACGGATCTGATCCGGATCAGGGAATTCTGCCTCTTTTGCCTCATATACCTTAACGGCTTCCTCTTTGAGTTTCTGTGCCAGATCCTCTCTGGTACCATGTTTTAACATCTCGTCGTCAAGCTGAATTCTCTTCAACGGTATGATCGGAAGCAAGACATTATTTAACTCCTGTACATCCCAGTCTTCTGCACTGCCATCCTCCGGAATGACTGAATTTACGCAATTTTCCACTTCATCGGTGATCATCTTGTAGATCGTATCACGCATACTCTCTCCATCCAGAACACGACGACGCTCTTTATAGATCACTTCACGCTGCTCATTATTAACACGGTCAAACTCCAGCAAATTCTTACGAATACCAAAGTTGTTACCCTCAATCTTCTTCTGTGCATTTTCGATCGCACTGGAAAGCATCTTGTGCTCTACCTGCTCTCCGTCCGGCATAGCATCAAACAGTCCCATGATTCGCTCTGAGCCGAAAAGACGCATCAGATCATCTTCCAAAGAAATGTAGAATCTGGATTCACCAGGATCTCCCTGACGTCCGGCACGACCGCGCAACTGGTTATCAATACGACGGGACTCATGTCGCTCCGTACCGATGATCTTCAGACCACCAAGTTCCGTAACCCCATCGCCAAGCTTAATATCGGTACCACGACCGGCCATATTCGTTGCGATCGTAACGGCACCCTTCTGTCCGGCATCCGCAATAATCTCTGCCTCCAACTCATGGAACTTCGCATTCAAGACTTTATGCGGAATGCCTGCTTTCTGAAGTTTAGCACTCAGATACTCAGAAGTATCAATTGTGATCGTACCGACCAAAACAGGCTGCCCCTTCTTGTGAGCCTCTACAATGTCAGCAACAACGGCATTGAACTTGTCCTCTTTGGTCTTATATACTGCATCATTATAGTCAATACGCGCAATCGGCTTGTTGGTAGGGACTTCAACAACGTCCATCTCGTAAATCTCACGGAACTCTTTTTCCTCAGTCAACGCAGTACCGGTCATACCGGATTTCTTCTCGTATTTATTAAAGAAGTTCTGGAACGTGATCGTTGCCAGTGTTTTACTCTCTCTCTTGACCTTAACATGCTCTTTCGCCTCGATCGCCTGGTGCAGACCATCCGAAAAACGGCGTCCCGGCATGATACGTCCCGTAAACTCATCAACGATCAAAACCTCATCGTCTTTTACCACATAATCTTTGTCGCGATGCATCAAAGAATGTGCACGAAGCGCTAAGTTGATATTATGCTGCAATTCCAAGTTGTCCGGGTCTGCAAGGTTCTCTACCTGGAAGAAACGCTCTGCCTTGCGCACACCTTCTTCTGTCAGATTTGCATTTTTATCCTTTTCATCGACAACATAATCTCCGGTTTCCTGCTGTTCCTCATTCATGAGAATATCCATCTTGGAAAGTTCTTTTGCAGTACCTTTGGTCAACTGTCTTACGAAAATATCACACATCTCATACAATTTAGTGGACTTGCCACTTTGACCGGAAATGATAAGTGGTGTTCTCGCCTCATCGATCAATACCGAATCCACCTCATCGATGATCGCATAATGAAGACTTCTCTGTACAAGCTGCTCCTTGTATACAACCATGTTATCACGCAGATAATCAAATCCAAGTTCATTATTGGTTGCATACGTAATGTCACAGTTATATGCCTCACGGCGCTCATCATTATCCATATTATTTAAGATAACACCAACCGTGAGTCCCAAAAATTCATGTACTTTACCCATCCACTCAGCATCACGCTTTGCCAAGTAATCATTGACGGTAACGATATGGACACCTTTGCCCTCTAACGCATTCAAATATGCCGGCAATGTAGATACCAACGTCTTACCTTCACCGGTACGCATCTCTGTGATACGTCCCTGATGTAAAATAACGCCACCGATCAACTGTACTCTATAATGACGCATATCCAATACACGAGTAGCCGCCTCGCGGACAGTAGCATACGCTTCCGGCAGGATATCGTCCAATGTCTCACCGTTCGCCAAGCGCTCCTTAAATTCAGGCGTCTTAGCCTGTAGTTGCTCGTCTGTGAGCTTCTCAAATTCCGGTGCTAATGCTTCAATTTTATCAACAATCGGAATGATTCGCTTTACCTCACGCTCACTGTGAGTACCAAAAATCTTAGTAAATACACTCATAATTATCTCCTAATCTAAAATTTATAACAAACCAATCTAAAGTATATCATTATCCCCTTTCAAACGCAAGGGGTGCCAACAGCAATTTCTCGTTCTCAAAAAAAAAGAGAAGACTACTTATCGATTGCTCTCAAAATAGTCTTCTCACGCTTATCTTTCTCTTTACCTAATCCCTAAGGATCTTATACCTTACCTATAATCTTTCTAAAATTCCGGCTCGATCAATCCGAAAGTGTTACCTTTACGCTTATAAACAACATTGACTTCATCTGTCTCTGCGTTACGGAATACATAGAAATTATGTCCTAACAGATCCATCTGAATACATGCTTCTTCCGGATCCATCGGCTTCATTGCAAATCTCTTAGAACGGATGATCTTGATCTCATCATCATCGTGGATCTCTTCCTCAACAAACGCTTTACTAAGACTAGCTGCCGTCTGTTGCTGATCTACCAATTTATTTTTGTATTTGCGAAGCTGTCTCTCAATGATCTCCTCTACAAGATCAATGGATACATACATATCATTGCTTACCTGCTCGGCACGTACAATATTTCCTTTCATTGGAATCGTAATCTCGATCTTTTGTCTCTCCTTCTCGACACTTAACGTCACATGAACTTCGGTTTCCGGAGTAAAATAACGCTCTAATTTGCCAATCTTCTCATAGATGGCTTCCTTGAGTCCTTCTGTAACATCGATATTCTTTCCGCTGATAATATACTGCATAGTTACCACTCCTTTGCTGTTTAATGGTTATATTATACCCCAACTCGTCCATAGAATCAAGTGAAAATGCACAATTTTTATTTTGTAATAAGAAATTTATTATGCAATTTTTACAATTTCATATCATATAACGAATATAACCCACGTTTTGCAATGCATCACATCGCCGAGCGTCGTATTGCCACAAAGTAATTTTCTATTCAGACCATACAAAAAGACAGCGATCCCCACGTTACGTAGAAACCACTGTCTTTCTTTATGGAATGAAAAATACGAATTACCTATTTTGTAAACTGCCAGGATTCGAAGTCCAATACAGATCCATCAAATTCAATATACAGATCATGCTTGCCCTGCACTGCTGCAGCCGGCACTTCGATCTTGGCATCACCGTACTCATCAAAGTTTACGGTGGTATTCACGATCTCCGTGCCATCCAGCGCATCTGCACACACTTTCAAATTGACACTACCCAGTCCGTAGCCTTTCAGCTTCGCCTGAAACGTTTTTGGACCGTTATCGCCCAGATCAGCACCCTTGATGCTTAACCAGCTATATTTATATTTTGCACGGTCTTTGATCGTATGCATCTTAGCACCATCGATCGAATTTACATAATTAACTTTGCCATTCTTGCGATATATTACATTTGTCTCAATTGCGCCCATTCCGGCATTATTCGAAGAAGTAAGACCGGAAACCGTCTGATATGGATCAAAATCAGCAAGCTGTGGTACGCCATCAAGATCCTGCTGTACAATATCAAAGGTTCCATCTGCCTTAACATTCAGCTTATTAACATGTGTACTTCGTCCTCCAAAATGGATTCCCATCGAAGTACGAAGTACCATCGTATGGTAGAACATGTAATACTCACCCTTAAATTGTACGATGCTGTGGTGGTTATTAGCGAGATCGTCAGAGCCATCCGCTTTTTTGAACACGGAGCCGCAGTTTGGAAGCACTTCTCCTACATATTTGTATGGTCCCATCGGTGAGTCTGCAACCATGTATGCGATAGAGCAAATGTCCAGATCCTTGTACTGACCGGTTCTGGTGCCCCAATCGGTACAGTAAGAATATACATATTTGTCACCGATTTTATTAATACCACTATCTTCAAAGAAATATGGTGCCTCGATCGCTTTTTCCTCTCCATCAAAAGAGATCATGTTATCTGCCAATTTGCGAATACGGGGGTATTTCTTGCTTCCCTCCGCACGAGCACAGTCACCGCCCCATACGAGATAGGAGCTTCCATCGTCATCGGTAAATACAGCCGGATCTAAAGCATCTCCCGTCGACTCATTATCTGTCCAAGGTCCTAACAAGCTGGACTTTCTCTCATCATAAAATGGGCCGGTCGGTGAATCTGCCGATGCAACGTTGATCTGATAACCACCGTTTGTATAGTAAATAAAGAATTTATCTTTGCCATTTACCTTTTTATAAGTAGCACATGGTGCCCAACAGCAATTGGAATAATCTTCCAGTCCATCTGCCGTCCCACCTGCCAGACTAAAGGTTCCGTGATCTGTCCAGTTAACCATATCCGCAGAAGAGATCACATGCATACTGGTGATATAACCATATCCGTTCTCTCCGTCATCGCCCTGACCGTAATGCTCCTGTGTATCATTGGACATATACACATATACTCTGCCATTGTACTCGATGGCTGTCGGGTCACAGGCAAAGCTATTGGCAAGAAGCGGATTATTCGCTGTCATGCCCTTGTACGAAGTCGCATAGGTCTGTGCCGGTGTTACTGCAGGATCATCCGGTGTCTCTGTTGGTGCCAGTGTTGGTGCCAGTGTTGGAACCGGCGTCGATGTCGGACTTAAGGTCGGTGCAGCCGTTGGCACTGTGGTCGGTGCAGCCGTTGGCACTGTGGTCGGTGTTACTACAGGAGTTTTCTGCGGTGCTTTTGTAACCACCGGTGCAGCCTTCGTATTTTTTTTAACAACAACCCGACACTTCAATGTCTTTGTTTTCGCTTTCTTAGAAGCTTTTGCAATGTATTTTACCTTGCAGCGGATCACTGCTTTGCCTGCCTTTTTAGCTATGATCTTTCCCTTTTTGCTGACAGCAGCGACTGATTTCTTGGATGAAGTCCATTTCATAGACTTGATCTTCTTTACATTCTTTTTCTTGAGTTTTAATGTCTTTTTGGCTCCAGCTTTCAATATCAGCTTGCCGGAAGACAATTTAACCGTTGCTTTTTTGCTTGACTTAGCTGCAGCACTTGCCGTAATTCCATCCAAAGAGGAACCGGTGACCACCATACTAAGTGCAAGCGTCATTCCCAAAACCGCTTTCTTATAATCTCTCATACTTTTCCTTTCTCCTTTTCGAGCAAAGAGTTCACAGCATATTGTCCTATTCGGACAACGCATGAGCATACTCTTCGTCTGGTCTTTGCATCAGCCATACCTTTTATGCCGTATAACAGCTATGGTATATACCGCATCGCCAAGACTACGATTGCGATAATCGCGTATACAATTGTATAAAATTCTATGGCATTTTTAGTTACATTTTATCTTATATTATATTGATATGATTGTTATATTTCATGGAATATTCTGACAGATAACAGCACAAAACGGACATTCCTGTTTGGAATGTCCGTTTCCATTTCGTATAAGATATAGTTTGAGATATTATATTCTAAAAATTATCCCAACTTAGCCTTTGCTGTCTCTACTAAGCTAGCAAATCCTTCCGGATCACTGATTGCCATCTCAGACAACATCTTACGGTTGATATCAATCTCAGCCAATTTCAAACCATACATAAAACGGCTGTAAGATAAACCATTCATTCTAGCTGCTGCATTGATACGTGCGATCCAAAGTCTTCTGAACTGTCTCTTTCTCTGCTTTCTGCCTGCGAAGGAAGAGGTAAGTGCTCTCATGACAGACTGCTTTGCAACACGGTACTGTTTAGATCTTGCTCCTCTGTATCCCTTTGCCAGCTTTAATACTCTATTATGCTTCTTCTTTGCGTTTAATCCGCCTTTAATACGTGCCATTATTACGTTCCTCCTTCTATTATTTTGAATATGGAAGCATGCGCTTCATCATCTTTGCGTTTGTTGCATCAACCTCAACAGCCTTACGAAGAGTTCTCTTTCTCTTAGTAGACTTCTTGTTCAAGATGTGGCTCTTGTTTGCTTTCATCTTCATCAATTTACCTGTTCCAGTTGTTTTAAAACGCTTTGCTGCTGCACGCTTTGTTTTCATTTTTGGCATGATAAAATCCTCCTTAACATTTGTTTATTTATTAAAGAATGTTTCACAGAAACTTCTGCAAATAACACACTTTATTAGCGCTTCTTTGACAAAAACATTACCATGGATCTGCCTTCCATCTTCGGTGGCTTATCCACAACCGCAATATCCTCTACCTTTTCAAAGAAACTGTCCAGGATCTGCTTACTGTAATTGATATGTGTCATCTCTCTTCCGCGGAAACGAAGTGTAACTTTTACTTTATCTCCTTTTCCTAAGAACTTTCTTGCATGATTTGCTTTGGTGTTCAAATCATTGACATCAATATTTGGAGAGAGGCGAACTTCCTTAACTTCCATCGTTTTCTGCTTCTTCTTGGCCTCTTTTTCCTTGCGTGCCATTTCATAACGATATTTGCCGTAATCAATAATCTTACATACCGGTGGCTTTGCACCCGGAGCAATCTTTACTAAATCCAGATCTGCCTCTCGTGCAAGTTTCATCGCATCTCTAGCTGACATAATGCCAAGCTGCTCTCCGTCCTGTCCAATCAGACGAACCTCTTTGTCTCGGATTCTCTCGTTAATCATTAAATCGCTAATGGTCGTACACCTCCAACTTTCTTCATACTCTTTTTCATTTTACCCAAAGAAAAAAACGCGGGTTTCAAAGAGAAATCCACGTTCTTGCAAAAGGAAATAATATATCATAATACAATGATTATATATATTTTATACACTTTTTAGTAACCCAAGTCACTTGCTCGTGCTAAGGTGAGAGTGGATACTCTTCTTTGGTTGTGTATGATCACACAACAGTCATATATTAACACATCTTTTTTTTTGTGTCAACATCTTTTTTTGGGTAGCAGCACTCTTTTTTTAGGCTACACTCTTTTCGGGGAGGCATCACATTTTTACGACTCTTTGTAATAGCTTTGTACGATCGCGATGATATCCCGCTCTGCACTTGGGGTCTGGGCAATGATCCGGTCGATCCCAGCTAACATAGATGCCTTTGCCTCATCATTTTCTGCCATGCGTTCCCGTAGTTTTTGGCGGCGTATATTTAAGGCATGACGCACCTCCACCATTTCTTTGGGATCTATGATCGCTAATGTCTGACTTAGCCAGATATCCGGTGTCGCAACATGATTATCACGCAGCAATTCCAGCAATTGATCCTGCACAAGCTGCAGTTGTTTTGTATTTTCCTGGAATTTGCGTTCATACTCCTTGGCACGCACATATTCCTGCCATATCTTTTCAAACTCCGCAGCATCTTTCACCTGAAACTTAGCCCGATCATAATCCAACAGACTGCGGTTATTAATGTATTTGATCTTGACACGGTTTAATAACGTCGTCGCCTTGTTGATCTTTTTGCCTAACAACGCCGCTTCTGTCCGATTACGCAATGATTCCACAAATATTACCGTGGCAGAAATTGCCGCCAGCAATATCGTTCCCAAATATGGATATGTCATATCTACTTCCATCGCATAGTACAACACAGCAAACAATACAAACAACGATATAATAAGAAGAATGACAAACTTTGCCATCTTTTTCAGCGTTCTCTGATTGGCGATCACCTGACGCTGCTGCCGGTGAAGATCTTTTTTCGTCTCATCCAGCTTTTCAATATCTCCATTGATCGATGTCTGATACATTTCGGCATCATACATTTTCTTTACTTCTCTGCCAAGAACTTCCTCATACGGATCTAATAATCGGATCTGTGCATCCGTGATCGTGAGGCTGCGATTTTTGTACTGATTGCGTTCACGAGTCAGGTTCATGATACGTTTGCTTAAGTCATGCAGCGTATCTTTTGCTTCGCCGGATATTTCATCGATCCGCTGAATATCCGTCAATCGCTCACTCACCTTGTCATACTCGATCGTCGCCAACTCACGCTGATGTTCTATTTCACGGATCGCCTCACAGCACTCTGTGACAAGTCGCTTGCTTTCTGCAACATCTCCCGGTATTAATTCATTATCATCAAACGCTTCCGGCAAAGATGTCCCCTCATTCGATACTGTTTTCTGTGTCTGTGCACGCCTGCGGTCAAATTCTTCCTGTGCCAAGCGCATCTGCTCTGCCAATTCTGCTGCTTCCTGCTCTTTCTTTTCCCTACGTCTACGATTCCAAAATGCCATACCTTCCGCCTTTCTGTATATTATATACTGATCTGCTGACGATACTCCTCTTTCCAATCTCGGATCATCTCATCGATACGATCATAATATTCCGGCAGCTTTCCATTACTCGCCGGAAAACGCATCTTTTTGATCTGTCGCACTTTTACAGCGATCGAACAGCGTTTTTTACACTCTTTGTACTGATCTTCGATAGAGACCAGCCGATCCGGTAATAACCGCAACGTACTTACCGCCTCCTGCCAGGCTTGTTCATTTCCGGACAGGTGTAGTGCCGCCAAATAACACTGTAGACTTTTCTCTTTTTTATTTGTCTCATATGCCCGCAAAAAATAATCCGATGCCTGCAAATACTCACCCAGCAGACCAAGTGCCACGCCGATATTATGATAAAGCGGTGCATATTCTGCCGGACTTGCCTGCATCATATCCTCACTACGTAAGATTGCCTGATATCCCTCGACCGCGCTTTCATAGCAGCCGCTCTGTAACTGCGTATCAGCCTTGATCTTACGGCATTCTCTCTCCGGAAGATGCTCTGTTTCTTCCATAATATGTACCATTTCATTGATCTGAGGTTCATCAAAATAATCGCAGCTGCAGCAGATTGTCACAACAACATCTTTTAACGCATCCTCTCGTGTTGACATTGCCTCTAATTTATCAGCAAGTTCTGTTAATGCCAGTTCCTCCCTGACCCAGTTTACGAAGCCTTTGCCAAAAATATCCCTCTGCAGCAGATAAATATTGTGCGCAATAAAATAACATACTTCTTCAATGGAATATACCCGCGTATCCCCTAATTGGAAGTGATACGGCCGTTTTGCAAGCCTGCCGCAGCACTGTATCAATCGTCCCATAAAAACCTTACCTTTCTGTGTCTTCAGTTACAGACTAAAAACACAACGAACACCTCTCATTTATAGACGGATACATCGTTCCCATATCCGGTTGCTCGTCGGTGATATTTCTCCGAATCCATTATCTTTCAGCGTGATCACTGCCGTCTCCCGATTCGAAAAACGTACCCGCACCGTAAATCGTGTCGTTTTATTTTCTCTTCCTTGAAAACCACTCAATGACAACATATGTATTTTGGTCTGATGTTTGATCACATCCTGGACCGCGATCTGAATCTCATATTCCTTATCCGGGATCACATCAACACTAGCATCAACCTCTTCCCAAAGACTTCCTGCTTTTGCCAAAACCACATCCTGCATCTGCGCCTCATGATAAACCCGCAGAGATACATTGGCCGTGATCATATCCTCATCTAACAAAATACATTGATCCAGCTTACCCTCTCCACTAAGTTCTCTAGCCGCATAACAGGCACCTTTCGTAAAAATATTATTTCCCCGGAACACTCGACGGCCATTACATAACTTTTGCAATGCCTCTTTGGCCCACTCGCCATCAAATGCATCCCCCTGCGCATACAACGTTGTCACGGCCTGCTTATGCATTGCTGTCTCTGCAATATTCACGAATGCATACTGTGCATCTACCGACTCTTCCTCTAACATAGAGTAATCAAATACATTTGTCAGATTCTGCGTTGTAACGCCGACGATCCAAGGAATAGTCCGCCTATCCACTGTAATCTGTGAATAGAGCAACTCCTCCTTATTGAATAAAAACAATCCTACATTATTCAGCCATAATTCTTTCGGCTGACTCACCGCATAATACATATAACTTAGACGATAATTTTGTATAGACATGCGCTCCGGATACAAATTAAGCTTTTTGCCAACCTGATGCAGCAATTTGGTAAGTTCCGGCGTCTTGTCATGCACTGTAATGACCAGATGTTTGATCCTTTGCTCCGGAAACTGCTGTGTCACTGCACTAAGCAGCTTGAGCAGATACCGTTCTAACACCATTTCCGTTTGAAAAGTGTGTCCCCCTGCTTCAAACGATGTTTTCTGAAAACGTTCCAACAGGTGATCCAATATGATCTCCTCACCACCGTCTCCCTCCTGATCCGGAAAGCGCCACGTTCCCGAAGCTTTTAACCACTTTAACGCCATCGGAAACTCATATACCATCTCACCATTAATTTCTCTGCCTAGTGGAACTGCCTCATATTCGGTGCGATCAAAGCAGGTGATCTGTGAAGCCTGTTTGCCGAGATCTATGCCCAATAATAATTGATTTTTTTCGTCCATCACACACCTCCTACAACGGTTCAAAGATCGACGCTGCTATCTCTCGCTCCATTGTGAATGATTCCATTAAGTCGATCAATTTTTCATCTTCTCCGGAATTTTTAGCCGCCATCATCTCATTTAACTTCGCATATCTGCTGCCGGTATCCGGATGAATATCGTCTTTGCCTGTCGTAATTTCCTGCACTTCACTACGATGATCCTTACCATTATAATGTTCTGTAATATAATACTCTAACCTTTCATCCTCGAACAGTACAAATTCCCTGACATGGATCCCCGCAAAAACATTGTGCATCTTCACTTCTGCATATTTTCCTTTGTCAGCTCCCACATAAATCCGGTAATGCAATGCCACATCATGATCCGGATTTGCGATATATTCCACATAAACCTGATCCAGCACATGCTCCGGCAGACTGATCTTGCCATAAAAATTCCGGTAAAAGGCAAATATCATCTTTTGATCATATAACTTTCCTACATGGTAATCTGCAAATTTTGCTTCCTCTTCAGAAAGCTCTGCTTTACCGCTCATGTGCTTTAATACCGCCAGCAAACACGGCATATCCTCTTTCTTCTGCACATCCACAAAATAATCTGCGAACAGTTCTTCCGGTAATTGACGTCCACGCAGCAAATATTCATAAGCCATCCACTTCTTAAACGCACGTATGATCTGCTTATTGCCCGCATGCTCTTTATATTGTGCAAATACCGTAAAAACCTCCGGCACCACTTCTCCCGAGAAAATACTCTGTGCTAATAACCGCTCTTCCAAAGACTCTCTCGAAAGATCCCCTGCTGCCTGCCACAGACAAACTAACTCTGCAACGGTACCACTGAAAAAACGCATCAAATATTTAAGGACCGGCTCGCTATACGCATTTTCTGTAAATAATTTCCAAGCCAAGCATAACATTCTCTCATCCGGCACTGCAGAAGCATCCTGAAATGCCTGTTCAGAAATTGTCTGCAATCTCTTTATCGGAATCCCTTCAAAACCAAACTGTAAAATTCCTTCCATCGCTTTCGCAAAACATTCACACCAGGCACAATATTCAATCATGCGTCCCCTCTCGCCGGCTTCTACTGTCGTCCAGTCGAGCTGTTCCAATGCTTCCTCCAAACGACCCCGTTCTCCTCGCTGATAAAAATACTGCATCTGCTTTAACTCTAGCACATGACGGTAGTTCTCACGAAGCCCCTCACACGCTAAAAGCTGTGCACGGAGTTCTACCGTTTCTGCAGTGTCCACCACCTGCTTTGAAGCCTGTTCTCCTAACGCCAGCAATAATGCCCGGTTCTGTTTATCAAAGCGGTAACATACCTCTTTCATCCCATCCATTTCCAATAATGGTTTCAACCGATACCAGGAATCATCTGCGTAGCGGTGATATTCCCGATCGATCAAAAAGAGCTTTGCCCGACTTGTAGCACAAGTTATAACCGCTTTCCCCTTTACAAACGGTGCAAAATGCTCCTCAGATAGTTCCGGATGGCTCACATAAACCCCCACCATATTCGGATTATCGCAGGTAATCTCATACTGAAGAAGAAACCCGGCCAATTGAACTGCCATCTCTTTGTCAAGTACTTCTTCCGTAACAAACTCATTGTATAACACACCAAGATTCGTACTGATCCTGCCCTCACGCAGTTGCTTCCACGTAAAGTTCTGCATCAGTGTGCGATAAGATTCATATGTCTCCGGATCTTTGTCCTTTTGCCGCACAACGTAAGCATATAACATCGCCTTTTTATCGGCAGTCAGATGGTTATCATATAGGAAATACAAAAGCACAGAATGCGTAAATGCCATTGTTTCCTTCTCATCGATCGAATACATATAATATTCGTATAGTTCCGTAATTTTAAGATTATGATTCACACCACGCTCATACCAAACAAAGGCATCTTTCGTTGTGATCTGTCCCCTCATCAGCATCTTGCAGATCACTGTTAATATCTCATCCTCCGGATAACGATCGTACAGTAATGTCATATCCTCCAACACTCCTGCCGAATACTGACGCAGTCTTCCTGCCAGATACACATAGCGCAATGCCGTCTCTTTTTCAATAAAGTGGTTCTTGCAGCCCCAGTGAAGTGCCTGAACGATCACTTCAGAAAGTTCCGTTAAATACTTCGGTGTATCATTTAATATCTGACAGATCTCCAAATAAAAGATCGGACTGTAGCATCCATCAGTAAGCTGTTCTAATATTGTCGTAAACTTCTTTTTTTCAGACTGCAACTCCGGATCCAGATACAAAAGGCACCAGAGCACCTGTGCATCCTGTCCGGTCTCCTCATAACAATCACGTATCTGACGGATGCATTCTTCCTTTACTGACTCGTCATCCGTCCAGATCCCCTTCAGATAGCAAAATCCCGCATAGCGCTCCGGATGTTCTTTCCTTAACTCTTCCGCCTGCTCCTCCAGACTATTCAACCCTTTTGTCACAACCTCTGCCTGATGTTCCATAATGGCAAGATGGATGCGATACAACTGTAGTCTGGTGCTGTTTTTTTCTAATCCACTCCCCTGCAAAAGCTGATCCATCTCCTGCAGATAGTCCTGCAGTGGAAGTCTGTTCATACAAAACGCCAAATGACGTTTCAACATTTGGCACAAAGTACGCTGCTCTCTGCGATTTTTCTGCGCCTTTTCATGCTGTACTCCCGGTTTGACTGCCACAACAGAAATCTTAATGGTCTGTCTCGTATTTTTTATCTCAATGCGTGCATAATTCTTCCCCATAACCATCTGTTCCGGGTCAATCTCATACTTGCAGACAAAACGATCCCCTACAAACTCTTCTGTTGTAATATGTTCATTCTCTATACGAAGAAAGGACGCATCAGAACATATCTGAAACTCCTCGTATCCCCAAGTGTTTTTCGTGATGCTAATCTCGTCCTGAAACGCTTCTCTACAAGCATCATACTGCCTATACACCTGTTCTACAGCAATCGTAACCGGCTTCTTTTTGCCGATCGATACCAAAAAATTGTCCAATGCGTTCTTACGCCCTGCAGACGCACGCAGTCCATCATAAATTGCCTGTTTCTGTGCGTCCTTCGCCAACAATCCATCGCGAAAGGCCGGCGTGTCAAACAACTTCACCCCGGCTTCTATATCTTTTTGTACCAGTGAGACAAACTGGCTTAAATCTTCAATCTGATGTCCAGATGCCTTTGCCTTCACAGACTCCTTTGGAATGCAAAGTGAAACTTTCTCATTACCGCAGTCTGAAATGATCTGCAATACACTTTCAAAATTCTCTCCGGGTTTCACCCGCTCCATGTCGACCGATACAACGATCGTACTGTCCACGCCACGAAAATTGACCGGATCGATCGTGATCTCCGGAGCATGCGTTGTCACTATACCTTTCATCAGGTGTCTCTTCTCGTTCGATATTACAAGGCTTGTCTGATACACCTGCTTTGTAACATGGTTCCAGTCGAGTACCTCCGGCGTCACGATCACCCGTGACTGTTCATATTCATAATTTCCTTCTGCCAACCGGTTAATCTTCTCTCGCATACCGTCCTCCATGCCTGTACTAATTCCCTCAAACACCACACACTCCGATCATCTCCCCAAACCACATAATAAGTAATATATGGCTGACCAACACTTTCTGAATGTGCGAAGTTTGTGCAATTTATAGTATAGTATACCATTTCTCTTGGTCTTGCACAACACCCGACACGGGTGTATACTACCCTCAAAGAAAGGAATGACAGTTATTATGAATAAACTAGAACCAAAAGAACATTTTCATGGCAGCGATCTCGAAAAGATCGAAGAGATCTACGGTATTCCCAAGGAGAATATCATCAGCTTCTCCGCCAATGTGAATCCGCTGGGGATCTCCTATGATCTGCGCAAAGAACTTCCAAAACACTTAGATGCAATTACGCGTTATCCTGATCGGGAGTATACCTCCCTTCGAAAGTGTATTGGTGAATACGTGCATACCGACTATGAAAACATTTTGGTCGGCAACGGTTCCACCGAACTGATTTCTTTGGTAGCTCAGATCATGCAGCCCAAAAATGCATTGATCGTAGGACCAACTTACTCGGAATATGAACACGAAATTTCTTTAGTCGGCGGACGTTCTCATTACTTCCGCCTGCAGGAGAGTGACCGTTTTCTCCTCGATATCAAGGCACTCAGCAAAGCATTGACCAAAGACGTCGATCTGCTCGTGTTGTGCAATCCCAACAACCCAACCTCTTCTCAGATTGACCGTCAGACAATGCGCATTATTTTGGATAACTGCAAGGAACACGGTATTTTCGTTATGGTTGATGAGACTTATGTGGAATTTGCACCTCACCCGGAAGAAATCACCTCGATCCCGCTGGCAGAATATTACAATAATCTGATCATTTTACGCGGTATTTCCAAGTTTTTTGCAGCTCCCGGACTGCGCCTGGGATACGCTGTATGCGGCAACCGTAAACTGCTGCATGAGATCGACAGCAAAAAGAATCCGTGGACGATCAATTCTCTCGCAGCTATCGCCGGCGAGATCATGTTCCGTGACAAAGCATATATTCACGATACGTATCAATTGATCGCAGGCGAACGGGAGCGTATCTGCCGGATCCTTGACACCCAAGATACTCTCACCTATTACCCGCCAAGTGCAAACTTTGTCCTTCTTAAAATACAAAAAGAAGGCGTCACTTCCGAGGATCTGTTTGACACTGCCATTCGACAGGGTCTTATGATCCGCGACTGTTCCACCTTCCCATTTCTAGATCAGAAGTTCATTCGATTCTGTTTTATGATGCCGGAAGACAACGACAAGCTGCTTGATGTATTGCTCCACAAACTGCAGTAAAAAAGCAAAGCCAGCGCTTTGCTTTGCAAGAATTGCTTTAGCAATTCAGTATTTCTATGATAGAAACGATCACCCAAGCGTGACCTTAAGAGATATCTTATTACGACCCCTAGAGGCTTTCCTCGATACGACAACCTTAACCGTATCGCCGGACTGATAGTTTCTAAGGGTCTCTTTTATTGCTGCAGGTGTAGAAACATCATTATCGCCGATACGCAAGATAACATCGGCTGTCCGCATCCCCCCCTTAAAGGCAGGAGAAACCGCATTTACATCATCGACGTAAACTCCCTGCGCCAAATTCAACTTTTTCGCCTCTGCTGTGTCCACCGCACTTCCCATCACTCCCAAATAAGCATCGGTATGTCCCTGTATCATCGTCTTGATATAACCTTGTAAACTCTCGATCGCAATAAAAGCAGACTCTGAAGTTCCGGTGATATTCGTATAATTTTTAGTTAAAACGCCAATCATTTCTCCTTTGGTATTCAGCACAAAACCCGCTCCATCCTTACAATATGGTATATTCATCGTACACAGAGCAAGAGAAGAATCCGGCACAGACACCGAAAGCTGATTATTCGTGATAATGCCGGAATTAACGGAATACATAACACCATTTGGCTGTCCGACCGCTAATATTCTCGACCCCAATGCATTTTCACGCACAACTTTGCGTGTGATGATCTTTAATTTATTCCGTGTATCCTGCGAAAGATCTGATTTTTTCACTCGGTATACTGCCATATTGATCCCGGTATCACAACCTGCCAACTCTACCGCGGCCTCACTGCCATCTGCAAATGTTGCTACCATCTTCAGATGTTCCTGTGACGTATTATATGAAGTCAATATATACAGATACCTCTTAGATTTTTGAAACAAAACACCACAAATATGCTTGCTGTCTGTAGAAAGCATCTGCTCCGAATCTTTGCGAAGCTGAACAAGCGAAGATTTTGCTGCATTCCCATTATCGATCAATTGCTGTGTGAGATGATCATATTGTTCTAGGGAGGATAATTGTGACCGATCACTTTTCTGCGCCGGATCAGTTTCCCGTGCGGCTGCTTCCGTACTGTCAGGCTCTTGATCTGACGGTGCCGGCGTTACATAGATAATCTCCGTGTCCAACGCCTCCACCGGCATATATTTACGCATAATATAAAAAGAACTCATTGAAATAACAGCAAATAGTATCAAGATTCCGCAAAACAAGGCGATTCGTCTTACTATCTTACGCATCTTTTCTCTCCCCTGTGGGCGGATCTGCTCCTTGATAAACTGATATTTCCGTTCCTCATGTGATTTTACATTCTGATCGGAATCCTCCGTGTGATTTTCCTTCATTCCACATCCTCCAGGCCATCTGTATTCCTATGCTTTCCTTCTATCTCTTAAAGCTGCATTTGTATGCAAAACTGTCTAAACCAAACTTTATTTTAACATATACTTATGAATAAGTTATGAACAATGCATGAACCAAACCCTATTTTTTGTAAAGTTTCGGACTGTCAACGTACTTCAGGAGTGACCGGATTTAAGGTGCAGCACTTGCAGTATAACCTATTTGTAGTGTATTATAATGTTGGGGTACGTTTTGAATAACCTTGATCTTTGGATCAATTAGCAGGACATAAGATGCCTGACACTCGAAATATACGGATCCGGAAAGGAATACCAAACAGCTATGAATAAAAAAGTTTTAAATACATTGGAATATGACAAGATCGTCGAGCAGCTTGCTAAGCTGGCGGGTTCTGATGGCGGCAAGAAACTGTGCCGCTCTCTGACACCGATGACAGACCGCGATGAGATCTTAGAAGCACAGCGCGAGACTTCCGATGCTTTGACGCATATTATGACACAGGGGCCAATCTCCTTCCAGGGCGTGACTCCCATTAAAGAAAGTCTAAAACGCTTAGAACTCGGTGCACCTCTTAGCATGCGGGAATTGTTAGACATTTCCTCTCTGTTAGCCTGCGCAGGGCAGACCAAGCACTACTTTCGCAAGAGCTTAAATGAAAACGAAGAGACAGGCGACTGCCTGAATGAACGTTATCAACTTCTCGAACCACTTGCACCTCTGATGCAGGAGATTCGTCGATGCATTATCGCGGAAGACGAAATGGCGGATGATGCCAGTGCCGGTTTGAATCAGGTACGCCGCAAATTAAAAAGTACCGGTGACCGTATCCACGAACAGCTTGGCGTTCTCCTCAACAGTCATCGTTCTATGCTGCAGGATGCCATCATTACTATGCGAAACGGGCGCTATTGTCTGCCGGTCAAGGCAGAATACCGCTCCTCTTTTCACGGAATGCTGCATGATCAATCTGCGACGGGAGCCACGCTCTTTATTGAACCAAATTCCGTTGTCAAATTAAATAACGAGATCCGTGAATTAGAACGACTGGAGCAAGATGAAATAGATAAGGTGTTGGCGGATTTAAGCAATCAAACTGCTGAGCAAAGCTTCTTGGTCGAACAGGATCACCGAATCCTGACAGAGTTGGACTTTATCTTTGCCAAGGCAATGCTCGCCAAGCAAATGAAAGCAACCAAACCTCGTTTTCCGGAGGAGCGCTTTATCGAGATCAAACAAGGACGTCATCCTCTGATCGCAGCCGATAAAGTTGTTCCGATCGACGTGCATTTAGGTCGCGATTTTTCTTTATTGATCGTCACCGGTCCAAATACCGGTGGTAAGACTGTTTCCTTAAAAACCGTTGGACTGTTTTGTTTAATGGGACAGGCCGGTTTACACATTCCTGCTTTTGACGGATCAAGCTTACGTATCTTTCACGAAGTATACGCCGATATTGGTGATGAGCAAAGCATTGAACAAAGCTTAAGTACATTTTCCTCTCATATGGTAAATACCGTATCCATCTTAGAGCAGGCAGACGAAAACAGTCTGGCACTCTTTGATGAGCTCGGTGCCGGTACTGATCCGACAGAGGGTGCGGCACTCGCTACCGCAATTCTTGCGAATCTGCATAAGCGCCATACACTTACCATGGCAACAACACACTATAGCGAGCTCAAGCTCTATGCATTACAGACGCCGGACGTTGAAAACGCGTGTTGTGAATTTGACGTTTCCACTCTACGGCCGACTTACCGTCTGTTGATCGGTGTTCCCGGTAAAAGTAATGCGTTTGCCATTTCTCACAAGCTGGGACTGTCCGACGATATTATCGAAGATGCCAAACACCACGTAGCAAGCGATGCTACACAGTTTGAAGATGTACTTGCAGATCTGGAGCAGACACGTATCCGTCTTGAAAAAGAGCTTGCCGATGCTTCGGAAAGCCGCAAAGAGATTTCCAGACTGCGCAAAGAATTGCGCGAAAAAAACGACAAAATAGACAACTCCAAAGAACGCATCCTGCAAAATGCAAACGAAGAAGCAGGCCGGATCTTGGCAAAAGCCAAAGACTATGCGGATGAAACGATCCGCAAATACACAAAATGGGCAGAAAGCGATGCACATATCCGCGAAATGGAGGCAGAGCGCACCAAATTGCGGGAACAGATCAATAGCAAGCAATCCCATTCCTTAAAGCCTGCAAAACCAAAGAAAGCATCCGGTCTCAAAGCAAAAGATCTGTTCATTGGTGCTGACGTCCGCATTTTATCTTTAAATTCTGCAGGAACGGTCAGCACATTGCCTAACGATAAAGGCGATCTTTTTGTACAAGCCGGATTGCTGCGCACAAAAGTAAATATTCGGGATCTGGAGTTGATCAAACAACCAAAGCCGGAAAAAAATAAGCCGAAGAACACCGGAAGCGGCCGTATCGGTATGAGCAAAGCCGCTACCATGCATCAGGAAGTCAATTTGATCGGTATGACGGTCGATCAGGCAATGCCTGTCATGGAAAAATATCTGGATGATGCCTACCTTGCACATATGACACAGGTAACCGTGATCCATGGCCGCGGTACCGGAGCACTCCGCACAGCGGTACACAACCGTCTTAAAAAATTAAAATATGTCAAGTCGTATCGCTTAGGCGAATTTGGAGAGGGCGACATGGGCGTTACGATCGTCACCTTCAAATCCTGATGATCAACTTATGACATTGTCTATCTCATAAAGGAGGAAACACAACATCATGAAAGAAAAACAAAGAATACTCGTTGTCGATGATGATGAAAATATTGCAGAACTCATCGGATTATATCTCAACAAAGAATGTTTCGAAACAAAACTGGTCTATGACGGCGAGCAGGCACTAAAAGCCGTTAAAGACTTTGCGCCTAACCTTGTCCTGTTAGACATTATGCTTCCGGGAATTGACGGCTACGAAGTACTTCGAGAGATTCGCCGCGGCGGTTCCCTTCCTGTCATTATGCTGTCTGCCAAAGGAGAAACATTTGACCGCGTTTTGGGACTGGAACTTGGGGCAGATGATTACATTATGAAACCGTTTGACTCCAAAGAAATGGTTGCACGCGTCAAAGCCGTGCTTCGGCGAAGCACCAAAGCGACAGTCGGCGAAAGTACTCCGACACCGACACCGCAAGTGCCACAGCAGGAATTGGAGATCGTTACTTTTCCGGATCTTCAGATCAACCTGTCCGATTATTCGGTCCACTATAAAGACCAAATGATCGAGATGCCGCCAAAGGAATTAGAATTGTTCTATTTCCTGGCGTCCCATCCAAACCAGGTGTTTACCAGAGAACAACTCTTAGATCATATTTGGAGTTATGACTATATTGGTGATACTCGTACCGTCGACGTGCACATCAAACGTTTGCGCGAGAAATTCAAAGACCATGATCAGTGGAAATTGGCTACGGTATGGGGAATCGGCTATAAATTCGAATTTCACGAGAAAGGGAACGCATGAAAGTAACACTCCGTCTGCAGTTTATTACTGCATACTTATTGTTGGTAATCTGCATCTTTGTGCTGATCAATACGTACGGCTACTCCCTAACTTACAATTATTTAGAGACAAAAAAAGAGCAGCAGATTTCCAGTGAAGCCTATTATCTGACTTCACATTACGCCAGTACACAAGGCACTCCTGAGGATGGTGCATTTACACTGCAAAAACAAAGTACCATGCTCAGTTCTCTCTTTGATACTCGTGTCTGGCTTGTCAGCCCCACCGGAACGATCCTTTCAGATTCTTCCGATTACGACTATGTTGGCAAAAACATCACTGATTCCGACAGTGATTTTCTAAATCGGCAATCCGTTAAGGGAGCACGACCAAAGGGCATCATGAAATCCAATGTTCTCGCTGTCATCTGCCCTCTTACCGGTTCTAAAGAAACCAAGGGATATTTGGTCCTGTTGACACCGCAAAAAGCCATCAAGGAAGAAGCAACTCTGATCTTAGACACGATCCTGATCTGTTATTTATTATTACTTTTGGTATCTGCCATCGTATTTTTGCTGCTGTACTGGCGCAGTGTATATCCTCTCAAGCAGCTTGCACACAACGCCAAAGAGTACGCAGATGGACACTTTGACCAAAAGCCTGCAAAATTAGGCGGAGCTGAACAACTCGAACTCGCTTCTGCCGTAAAATATCTTGCGCAAAAAAACAAAAGCATGATCGAATACCAACGTCAGTTTTTAGCAAATGTATCTCACGATTTCCGCTCACCACTGACTTCGATCCGCGGTTATACTGAGGCTTTGGCAGATGGCACGATCCCACCGGAAATGCAGGAAAAATATCTGCACATTATCCTGTTTGAGACAGGCAGGCTGACAAAACTAACGTCAAATCTGCTGGATCTTAACCAGTTTGAGCATAGTGGCTTGATCGTAGAACTCGAACGATTTGACCTGCACAACACACTCAAAGAGACGATTGAAACATTTGAACCACAATGCGAAAAGAAGCATCTGTCCATTGATTTATTATTAGATGGCAAAGAATTATATGTCAAGGCGGATCAATCCAAGATACAACGCGTGATCCAGAACTTAGTCGACAATGCCATTAAGTTCAGCAATACTAATTCCGTTATTGAAATTCATACGGTCAAAAAGCATCACAAAGTTTTTGTTTCCGTCAAAGATCATGGCATTGGTATTACCAAAGAAGAAGCTTCTAAAATATGGGATCGATTTTACAAGAGCGACAGGTCCCGTGGCAAAGATAAGACCGGAACCGGCTTAGGGTTATCGATCACGAAAGAAATTATTGAAGCACACGGGGAACATATTAATGTGATCAGTACCGAAGGTGTTGGCACAGAATTTATCTTTTCCCTTCCGCTAGATGAAGAATAATACAAAACCAACGCGTTCCTTTGTAATGATGCTCCATAGTTTGGAACGTAATTACAAAGGAGTGCAACAAAGAAAGGTTCGTCATTTCAAATTGACGAACCTTTCTTCTTGATATAAATATTTGCTATATAGTCATGCCAAAATCTACACGGCTTACTCGCATCTGGTACCAAGAATACCAGCTACTTCGTATTCATAATCGTTGATATCTTTGGTCATTGCAAACGCCTCATCTACATCAACGTCATAAACTCTACCATTCTTATAACCGATCAAACGATTCTTCTTACCCTGCTCAATGACATCAATTGCATAAGCACCCATTACAGATGCATACACACGATCTCTTGCTGTCGGACTGCCACCACGCTGCATATGACCAAGGATCGTTGCACGTGTCTCAATGCCTGTCTCCTCCTCAATGCGCTTAGCAAGCCCATAAGAATGACCGATTCCTTCTGCATTCACGATCACCTGATGTGTCATGCCTGCTTCTCGGTTGCTCTTGATGATTCCCATCAAACGATCATAATCGTTATCAAATTTCTCCGGGATCAAGATCTGCTCTGCACCATTAGCAATACTACACCACAATGCAATATATCCTGCTGAGCGGCCCATAACCTCGACAACGCTGACACGCTCATGAGAGTTGGAAGTCTCGCGGATGCGGTCAATTGCTTCCATTGCTGTATTTACTGCAGTGTCAAAACCAATCGTATACTCAGTGTAAGCGATATCCAGATCGATCGTGCCCGGAATACCAACAATATTTACACCATATTTTGACAGATCACGTGCCCCCTTGAAAGAGCCGTCACCACCAATAACGATCAGAGTTTCAATACCGAGTTCTTTACAGATTCCTGCTGCTTTCTGCTTACCGGCGTCCTCACCAAACTCTGCACTTCTTGCTGTAAACAAAAATGTACCACCATGCTGTAACTTCTCTGATACATCGTGGAATGTCATCTTAGAGATTTCTTTATTTAATAATCCGTTATATCCTCTACGGATTCCATATACCTCATAACCCTTTGCAATACCCGTACGTACTACGGCACGCACTGCTGCGTTCATTCCAGGCGCATCTCCACCACTAGTCAATACGGCAATCTTGCCTTTACATTCACCCATAATATCCTCCATTTCTGTCATTTGTTTGACTGTCTGTGCCTGATTATATTTTGCACAACAGTATTATTCTATTATGTTCCCGCCCTTTTTTCAATATCTATTTGGAAAAAAGTAAGGTCTTTTCCATAAAAATAGATTATCACCTCATAATTTTATACAATATCCGGATTTTCCCAGCTAAGTCTATGTAAGTTTCCTTCGGTCTGCATCGAGAAAAAGTCATTTTGGCGTAACGCCTCATACAGTACGATCGCCACAGAATTCGATAAGTTCAAGGATCGGATCTGTGGATTCATAGGAATACGAATCGCAGTGTCCGGCGTCTGCACCAAAATTTCTTCCGGAATCCCTGCACTCTCCTTACCGAACATAATATACGCATCTTCCTCATAGGAGACATCTGTATATCGATGACGTGCCTTTGTCGTCGCCATATACATCTTGTCTCGTGCTTTTGGATTTTTTTCCAAAAAATCCTCATAGCTGTCATAAATAGTGACATCCAAATGTTCCCAGTAATCTAATCCTGCCCGTTTCAGCATTTTATCATTGATCCGAAAACCCATCGGCTCGATCAAATGCAGCCTCGTGCCGGTGGCACAACACGTCCTTCCGATATTACCGGTATTTGCCGGCATTTCCGGCTCCAAAAGTACAATATTTAACACAACAATCACTGATTCCTTTCTGGCATAGATCCAATATCTATAGCCATTGCTTCCTACTCATATATCTTGTATAACTCATCACTGCCTGCCGGCTCTAAAAATCTCGTTTCCTCTCCACTGCGTATCACACGGTCATTACCTTCCGTAGCGCGTCCGATCACCGCTGCCGGTATTCCTGCGTCCTGCAATCGCTCTACTAATAAATTACCATTCTCGCAGCCGATCAACATACAGCCACTCGATATGAGCAGATACGGATTGATATCAAAAACCTCACACAATTCTATTGTCTCCTGACGGATCGGTATTTTATCAAGATCTGCAACGATACCGACTCCGGATGCTGCGCCCATCTCCCACAGTGCGCCAAAAATACCACCTTCCGTCACGTCATGCATAGCATGTACCCCATGCTGCATTGCAATCTTCGCTTCCGGCACAACTGAAATATGCTTCAGAAAACTTTCTGCTGTATCAATAAGATGCGCCGGCAACGTTTGTTCCAAAACATCTCGTTTCTCAGCCGCTATGATCGCAGAACCTTCTAACCCTGCCCATTTCGTCATGACCAACTCATCGCCGGGCCGCATTCCTCCCGTCGAAAGGAGATCACCACGCGCAACCTTTCCAACCCCTGTCACTGTGATGACCGGTCGATTCACGGCGTCAGACACCTCCGTATGTCCGCCTAAGATCTCGATCTGCAACTCATCGCATGCCTGCTCCAATTCGCTCATAATTCGTCTGAGGTCCTGTTCCTCCGTCTCCGGCGGCAAAATAATGCTGCTTAAAATACCTATTGGCTCCGCTCCTGCCGTTGCCAGATCGTTCGCCGTAATATGTACGGCAAAGACCCCCATCTGCTTGTCTGCCCCAGTGATCGGATCCGTAGAAAGCACAAAAACCTCTCCCTGCTCCGGTGCGACTGCTGCACAGTCTTCTCCAACACCCGGATGCAGCAAAACCTCTTGTCGTCTATGGTGAATCTGCTTAAATACCGCTCTTTTCAGTATATTTTCCGGTACTTTTCCTATCTTCATATTCATTTGCTCCTTTGTTATCCCGCTCAATCTTATCCGCTAACGTATTCCATTTTAACGGCATAATAGTATATGTTTTACTCTTCCGTTACCGGCTTTGTAGTCTTTTTGGCTGCAGCTGTTGCTTTTGGCTTTGCCGTAGCGTTCTTGGCCGGTTTCTTTGTAGACTTTGGTTTTGCCGTCTTCTTCGGCTCCTTCGAACTCTTTGGCTTGCCTGTTGCTTTTGGATCCTTCGTTGCCTTTGGATCCGCTGACGCACTCGGCTTTGGTGAGCCTGCGGCACCTGCTCCCACCGTCACATGACGCGGTTCTGCCGCATAAGAACTGCTATTGAGCTGCACCTTGTCCGTTTGTTTGCCATTTACTTTAATGATCTTCCACAGCTTTGCCTTATATCCGACATGCGCAGACTGTGTTACCTCACGATACGATGCAGGCTTTGTCTCATCCACCGTCTCTTCATCATCTCCCGGTTGGATCGTCTCTAGGATCTCCGATTCAAAAGAAATCTCCCGACCGCTTTCTCTTGTCTCCTCACCGTAAATACGAAAAGAAAGTACACCGCCCTCGGCTGATGCCGCAATGTAAACTGGAGCATTGGTATTATTCTTAAATTTAAAATCCTTATAATCACCGGCAATCGCCGCGTCACGCGATACATCAACATAACTTACCACCATGGAATGTGGCGAGCGCTCTACTACCTCTAGCTCTGCATTGATCACCGCATTATATAATGTCGTGGAAACCTGGCATACGCCACCACCAACGCCATCAACCACTTTACCGCTGGAATATTCCGATGCACTTTTGTAACCATTTGCCTCTGTGCGCTCCTTGATCACCTTGATCGTGGAAAATGTTTTGCCCGGATATAAAATTGTTCCATTGATCCTTCCGGCCGCCGTCTGTACATTCGTCGCACGTGCCGCCGTTGATGTTGCATAAGACGTTGAATAACGTCCCAGCAGATCTTGGCATTTCGATACCATTTCCTGCGTGTACTTTGGCTCTGTTGTCTCCACAATCGCCTGTACTGTATAGGAATCCGACTGGTCTGATTCCTGCAGCGTCTTGCGGATACGATCGATCGTTTGGTCGACCTGCAATTCTCTGCCGGTACGTTCCTTAGATGCAACAAATCGTCCATTTTTTAAGGATAATTTGGAATTTTTGGCTTTCACATCAAACTGTGTGCACTCTTTTTCAACATATTCTTTGAGTTTCTGCTCATCAAACGAATACTTTAAGGCAAATGTTTTGCCGGATTGATGCGCATTCTCCACTTCGCGCATACGCTTTATCAAATTACCCTTTTTACCAACTGCATATGCCTGATCGATCAACTTTTCTTCCGAAAAGTGCATTCCGAGTGATTCAAAATCTGTTTCCAACTCATTCTCACCGATCTGGATAACAACCTTTCGGCTAAGCAGCCCTGCAATATGATCATCTACGGCATTCTCAGCCTCAGCTTTCGTCATTCCGCCAACTTCGACCTTGCTGATCTTAACCCCTTCACAGATCGTATGCTTTGATCCAAAGATCCCGGAAGAGGCAAGCTCTGCAGCCACTGCCACGCCGACAGCCAAAAGACAGCCAACTATAAAAATACCGGATAAACGTTTATTCTTGTTTGTCATAATCAATAAGCCTCCCAATTCACATTATATTTTGTCATAAATAAGAGTCCTTCGCAAGTCAAAGATTTCTTCATAATTTGACATTTTTTCAGTTATTTTGTATAGTCGATTTTAACCGGGAAAATGCAAGGTCAGTGTTTTGCGATGTATCGCACTACGCGGCAGCAATTTCCGAATCAACAAAAGCAAAAGGGCGTCCATTCTATCCTTATAGAATAAGCGCCCTTTATAACCCCGCCGATGAACTATTTTACTAAATACTCTAAGACCATAGGCAAAACCATTGCAATAATAACTAAAATACAGATTACTGATGCAATTCTTTTCTGGTTTTTACGATTAAAAAAGTTCATTGTTACCTCCTGTCTGTCCCCGGTACAGCCCCACCCGCGATGCAAGCTTGTCGGTTCGGCTGTCGGCTTGCAGGCTGAGAAAGGAATATGTGATCATCATGAATACTATACCTATATTTTTTGTCCTCTTCATTGTATTCATAATTTATGTGCAAGTCAAGATGAAACAAGGGGCAAAAAAACCACAGTGGAATCAATCTTTTTGGAGCAAAGAAAAAGCTTCTAACTTCGCCCGCAAAAAAGATATTTCCGAATTGGATTATCTCGAAGTCGATCAAAATCTGCTGCCATGGGACGATCAGGCAGACGGTGCTATACAAGACGCCCAGGATGATGTGCGCGAGATACTGAAACGTCCTATTTTGAACCTGCAGGGAATGAGCAATGCTGATATTAAACTCAACTACGGCATTGCCAATTTTGAGATTCTTTCTGCCTGCGATCAAAATTATACCCGACTGATCCGGGCACTAAATCAATGGGGAGAGGCACTCTATCAGTCGGAGAAGCTGGCAGACGCAGAGAGCATTTTTTCGTATGCACTGGATATCGGGAGCGATATATCAAGCACCTACATTACCCTTGGCAAAATATACGCTCAAACTGACCGCATTGAGCAGATCCAGCCTTTGATCGAACGCGTCAAAGAACAGGACTTCTTTATGCGGGACACTGTCATAGACAAACTGACCGGAATCGTCCGATCTTACCAATAGAAATGAGGTTAACCATGAATAGCAGAAAATCACTATATGACAAACAAGAGTTTTATCGCAAAGGAGCTATTCTGAAAGCAAGTTTTCAGGGGATGCGTTATCAGGTAGAAAAATGGCAAAAAGACAATGAGGAAGAATGTTTTCGCGCTGCCATATGGCCTGAGCCGTTTTGCTTTGAAAAGACACCGGAAGAAAATAAAACCTATGCGTATTTTCCGTATACCGAAGAAGGACTGGATGACGTCTATGATTGGCTCTGCACCCAATACGACGAGAAGAAAGACCGCTGGGACCAGGCAGGGGAATCTGCCATGATCTTTCCAAAAACATGAAAAGCTCCCAAAATATGACATAATTATTACATATTCTTTACAGAATCACCCTATTATGATAGAATATCAAAGGTTTTATCGTTGTTTTGGCGTGTTCTTATGCCGAACGATCGGCACTTCCATTCCAAAGCGGCATTGATCATATGAAATAGAAATGAGGAACATTATGCATCGCTTGATTCAATTATTAAAGCGGTACCGTCATTACAGACAGTATCAGAAATTATTAAAATACCGTAAATATTCACGCTATGGCGCTGACTTCCGCTCCATCGCACGTATCAAAGAATATATTAAGGACTGCATTTACCTGATCGTTCTGCGCGTCTTTTATATTTTCCCGATCAAGAAAAACCGGGTTATGTTTATGAGTTTTGAAGCCGGCAAATACGCCTGCAATCCTCGCCGCATCTCCGAATATCTGGCAAAAAATTATCCGGACGATGTAGAGATCATCTGGGCATTTAAAGGGGCGAACAACTTCCGCTGGCTTGCCGACTGGGGCGTATCGAAGACTGTGGAATACGGTACCTTTTCATTCTACCGTTACGCACTGTCTTCCCGCGTATTCGTATACAATATGCGTATACCAGCCATGATCCCGTTCCGCAAGAAACAGACAACAATTGGAACCGGACACGGTGGCGGTGCATATAAAAAATTGTTATTGGACAATCCAAGCATCCGCACGTCGGATCAGAAGATCCAAGAGCTCAGTGCTTCCCATACGGATATTTTAGTTTCCAGTTGTAAATACTATACCAAATATGTTGTCCGTGGTGCATTTGCTCACAAAGGTGAATGTTTGGAATGCGGAATGCCGCGTAATGATGAACTGGTCAATAATCACGACAACAAAACGGCAGCATATATTCGTAAATATTACAATATTCCTGCTGATAATAAGATCATCCTCTATGCCCCTACTTACCGCAAGGGCAAACGCAACGAGGCAACGGATTACAATTTGGATGTACGCGGTATCGTAGAAGCTGCCAAAGAACGTTTTGGCGGAGAATGGACTATCTTGTACCGCATGCATTACTTTATTAAGAAACGTCTTCCGGCAGACACAAAGGGGCAGCATATTATCGATGTCACAGATTATGGCGATATGCAGGATCTCCTTCTTGCCGCAGATATTTTGATTACAGACTACTCTTCGAGTGTATGGGATTATTCCCTGTTAAAACGTCCATGTTTCCTGTATACCACAGATTTGGACGAATATTTAGAGACACAAGGCTTTTACGTGGATGTGCGCGACTGGCCATTCCCACTTGCTAAAGACAATGCCGCATTGGTCGACAATATTGCTCACTTTGACGAGGAACAGTATCTCAAAGATGTTCACAAACATCACACCGATCTTGGCAGCTTTGACAACGGAAACGCAACCGAAACAATTTCCAAACGCATTCTGCAGGAATGCCAGAAATGAGGATAACTATGAAAGTTGGAATTATCAGTATTAATAAATATTCAAAACACTTGAATTTCGGTGCTGCATTGCATTCCTATGCATTTCAGCAGTATTTAGATAAACAGGGGATCGATAACGTCATCATCGACTACCTTCCCCGTTTCATGAAAACTTACAATATGAAATATCCGTTTCTTTCTGAACAGCCTAAAGAGAAAATAAAACGATTCTTTTTTTGGCTTGGATATTTCTTTCCGAATCTGACCAGATACAAAAAATTTATGAACTTTTTTGATACGAAGTACCGCATGACCAATTGTCAATATGACGAAGCACTGCTTAGCAAGGCATTGTTCGACTTTGATACGATCGTATGCGAAAGCGATGTTATCTGGAGTCCACACAGCACACAGGGCTTTGATAATGGATTTTTCTGCAATCTCCCATCTATGCGAGGCAAAAATAAGATATCTTATGCCGCCTGCATCGGTTATACAAACTTTTCCGAAAAGAGACAGGCGCGTTTCCGCGAACTGCTAAAGAACTTTGATTCCATTTCGGTACGTGAGATTCAGGGAACCGAGTTTACGCAGGAATATACGGATAAACCGGTCGTAAATGTGTTAGATCCTACCCTGTTATTAGATGCTGAGGACTATGCAAAGATCGCTGTAAAACCAAAAGAAAAACATTATCTGTTAGTGTATAACTGCCTCAAAAACAATCGAAAGATGTTAGAGGATGCACATAAAATTGCCAAAGAACGCGGTTTGGAAGTCATTGAGATCAGCGTTTTTTATACAAATATTTTCCGTAACAAAGTGAAATTATCCATTGGTATTGAAGAATTTTTAGGATATTTCATGCATGCAGATTTTATATTAACAAATGCTTTTCATGGGGTCTGCTTTTCTCTTATCAATAAGAAAAGCTTTTATACCTATGCACGTGGAACGAAAGATTCCCGCGTGACCAGTATTTTGCATTTGCTGCACCTAGATGACCGATTTTTGCAAAATGATCAAGAAATGCCTGCCGTAACCGAAATCGACTACGATGATGTTTACAAACACCTACAGGCAGAACGCGAAAAATCCGCAAAGTTTTTGACGGACGCATTTGCAAAAAGTTTAGAGGCATGAGGAGCAACTTGACAGTAATCACGAGGGGGAAGTGAAGATGAAACCAAACATTTCAATTATTATACCGGTGTATAATGTCGAAGCATATTTAGCTGACTGTCTGGATTCAATATTAGCGCAGACATTTGAGAGCTTTGAAGTCATCTTAATTGATGACGGTTCGACCGATGGCAGTCCTGCCATTGCACAAAAATACGCCGATGCGCATTCTGAACAGATCCGTTATTATCGCAAAGAAAACGGCGGTCCCGGGCTCGCCAGAAACTTCGGTATATCCAAAGCAAAGGGCGACTATTTGATGTTCGTCGATTCGGATGATATTGTAGATCCGAAAATGTTGACGGATCTATATGAGTCTGCCTTTGTACTGGAAAGCGACATTATCTTTTGTCCGTATTTTCGTCATGGACTGTATCAGGAAGTGACGATTGAAGGAACTTATGATTTCGATATGGATAAAGTATACACCGGAACAGATTTTCTAAGACAATCTGATTACACCGTAACAACTTGTTCTAAATTATACCGTACTGCATTTGTCAAACAATTTGCCTTCCCGGCACACTGGTTTGAAGATGTGGCGTGGCTTCCGGTCGTTATGTCTTATGCGAAGAAGATCAGTTATGTATCTACGCCTTATTACCACTATTTGCGTCATGATACTTCTATCGTCTCCAGCACATCCAACAAGCAGATTCTCGGTAGTCTGGATGCTATCCGTTTTATCGTACAAAATGCCAATCCGGAAGCAGCCTCTGAGGTTGCCCCATTCACGGCAAGCCTTACTTTGTATATGTGCACACGCCGTCCGGCTTTTGCGGACCGATATGTAGATCTTCTGATGGAAAACAAAGATTTTATCCTTTCCAACACAAACTTTGAAGAGCACCCACGACTAAAAGTACGCTTGGATTATTATTACAATGCCTTTCAGGCAATTCCAAAACACATATACTACGATCACTTTGGAAAAACCACATTGACCGAACAAGAGCAGAATAACCTTGATACTCTGGTCGGCACTTTGGTCGAATTTGATGCAAAAATCACCTGCCTAAATGAAGAAAACTGTGATATCGATGAGCATCCTGCCATTCGAAAAGCGTATGACGAAGGACGATATCATGTCGTTGGGCAATATTTCAAATGTAAAAAATTAATGGAAGAAGGCGGCATCGCTCTTTCCAAGCAGGTACGCGGCATCAAATATATCACACCGTTATTACTGCGCACACAGGCTCTGTTTGGTTTTCAAAACGATACTTCTATCACAGAGCGCATATACGCAGCTGTTGCCGGTCATCCTGTTATGCAGGAGATCTTCGATGTCTTTATGGCTCATATCGATCAAGACGATGCCATGACAATCGCAATGCGTGAGATTCTGATGCAGAAAAATCAGCTCACCTATTCTTACGACTTAGAATGTAACTTTAAGCAGAAATATCTCACTGCCTACAACGAAACCGTCCGCGTTTACGCTACCTGTGTACTCGCACACGATTACGGGATCGGCAGTGCTTACTCCGATTGTCACACCAAACCGCTTTCCAAAGAGATCAAAAACGGCACTGAGTACACGTTAGTTGACAGTTTTTACTTTGATACATTGCTGCGTATCACCAAGGACTATACGGTTTACCAGATGAACCGCGAACGACAGAATAAGGCAAACGAAACCTTTTTCCTGCACCGCAAGATCGGCAATCTACGCAACCGCATGCATCGCCAGGCAATGCGTATCACTGTATTAAAGGATCGCAGCGAAAATATCAAAATGCATTACGATGCCGTCACACGAATGAAAATTATTTGGTATCCATATCAGTTTCTGCGCAAACTATTCCCTGCAAAAGACGTAAAAGCTTGGATGACGCAGCGTGAGGCAGACAAAAAACTGGCTTATTTCCGTCAGATCATAGAACAACCTGAGGAAGAGGATGAATAATTATTTTGCAAAAACTCAGCATAAACTCTGCATAAATTTTGCATATTGCCTTTGCTGGGTTTTGCTGAGTTTTTGCTGATTTTTTGCTGAGATATGCGTAGATTTTCTCAAAAAACTATTGACAAACTTCGGTGAATTTTGTATACTGTTATAGTCGCTTGCGAGTGACACATCGCATTTAGGGGTGTAGTTCATCGGTAGAATAAGAGTCTCCAAAACTCCAGAGCCGGGTTCGATTCCTGGCACCCCTGTTAACTGTAAAAAGCTCAGAAGAAATTCTTCTGAGCTTTTTATTATATTTCCGAATGTGTTTATATTGCTAATGATCAATCAGCCAGGACCTCCAATAGCAACTCGCCAATCGTCTGGCGATATTGCATCTCTAATACTTCCTGCCTTGTCTGCGCATCCTTGCACCGCTCCCGCAGTTCCCTCATCACAAGTTGAATACAATGACAAACATCTTTGCGGCGATTTAATTCGCGTAGACTGCCAAGCTGTTCGCAGAGCTGTCCATATCCTAACTTCAACTGCTCATCTGAGGTGTGATACGCATGTAATACGATCAAAATCGGATCTGCCAATACATCCTCCACAAGATCTTTCGTACTGCGTCTATGCAATGTAAATGGATTATTCGGATCACACTGCATATACACAATAGCTGCCATAACAACACCAAATATCAACAATACCGTACTCATACTCATAAGCTCATCCCCTTGTTATCAATCATTTGCATTTCTTTATATGTTTGCAAATATTGTAACCAAGGTGCGTAAAATCTACGAGCACACAGCTGTATAATTTATGTAAAATGTATGTGACGACACAATACTTTTAACGTGCAACGTTGGAACAAGTAACGTGACTTAACATTTGAATAAGTAACGTGACATAACGTTTGAATAAGTAATGTGACATAACGTTTGAGTTACTGATATTGCGATAAATTCTCTGCCGTAACCTGTTCAAATGGCACCCATACAAACAAGCCATTATGTTCCGCTCCATCAAGCGAAGCGACAGATTGTCCGGAAGCAAGTTTTTCTGCTGCTTTGACCGCTGCTTCTCCCTGCCCTTTCGCCGGCTGAAAAATTGTACATGCCATGGCACCCTGCGAAATCAAGTCTAATCCATCAGTTGTTGCATCGACACCAAGAATAGGTAATGTGTTTGTATCTATTTTAGCTTTCTGAGCTTCCTGTGCAACGCCTACTGCCATCGAATCATTGTTACATATAACGGCATCAACCGACTGTCCGGTCTGTAAAAATTGATGAAACATTTTGGCTGCGGTTTCTGTACTCCAATCCGCATAATCCTCATATACATAATGTATGGTTTTACCAGATGCCTCTAATGTTGCTTTATTTGCTTTGGTACGTCCCTTTGTCGCTGAATGCGTACTCTCTCCCTTGAGGAGTACGATATTTAAGGAGTCCTTGGACGCATATTTATCAAGGACGTATTCTGCCTGAAGATTACCGGCCACCGCTTCATCAGATCCTACATAGACATATTTATTTTTTTGCAGGTATTCTTCTTCCGGACAACTGTTAATAAATACAATCGGTTTGTCTCCCGCCAATGCTTCCATTTGCTGTGCCGTTCCGGCATCACACAACGCACATATGATCACATCCGCGTCCTTTGCATTCTTAATCTGGTTCATCTGTGTCTCCGAAGAACCCGCTGCATCCTGAATATCTATTGTATAACCGGCTTCTTCCGCTGCATTTTTGGCTGCCTCTGCAAGTGTGGCACGAAATGTGTCAGAACCATCAGATACAGTGAACATGATCTTTAGGTCTTTGCCGGAGCTCTGACCATCTTCTTTTTTTCCCGAACAGCCGACTGTCAATACACAGCACATGACAGCCAAACAATATAACACTATTTTTTTTGTCATAATCCTCTCCATTTCCGCATACAGCACCACACAAGTGCCGTCATGCTTACCCTAACAACTTATTTGCATTTTTCTTATACTTATCACATAGTATAGTATCCAAACAACGTTTCTTATATCTGAAATCTACCCATCTGCTCTGCAAGCTGCTCTGAAGTGTTTGTCAACACTTTCGAGCTGTCTGCCACCCGCTCACTCTGGTCTGCTAAATTGTTAGCCTGACCAACCATAGCATCCGAAGTCTCACTGATCACGGTAGTCGAAGCAGCCTGCTCCTCTGAGATTGCTGATACATCCATAGCAACATTATTTACCGCAGCGATCTGCGTGATCATATTATTGATACCATTTTTCATATCCTCAATGCATGTATAAATCTGCTCAAATGTCTCTTGTGCCACACGTATGCGGCCACCACTCTCACCAATATTTTGTACGCTGACATTCGCTTGATTTACAGCAGCATCCACAAGGCCATCCACCTGACCGATCAACTGTGAGATCTCTTCCACAGAGGATGCTGTGCTTTGTGCAAGTTTGCTGATCTCTGTGGCTACTACTGAGAATCCCTTTCCGGCCTCTCCGGCTCTCGCAGCCTCAATAGAAGCATTTAACGACAACAGTGAGGTTTCTTCTGAAATGTTCGCGATCAAGCTTGTAATTCCTGTAATCTCTTTGGAAGCTTCCCCCACTTTACGAATAGCATCTACCAATAACGACATGGAATCGCGGATCTCGTCCATAGCAGTGCCTACCAACTCCATATCACTCCGACCTTTACGCGCAATGCCGACAGTAACATCGATCTGCGATTTCACCTGTTCGCTGTCCCGAGACACATCAGAAACAACACCGCTAAGATCTGTTGCACTCTCGGCGATCTCATTGATCGACTCTGAAATCTGCTCAACCGTCTCACTCAAGGCCGCCATAGAAGCTGCCTGCGCATTCGAAGCATCCTGCATACTCACTGACACAACACTGCTGCTATCAGCTTGGTTTCTAATACTATCTGATACAGCATTAATTTTACAGATCATTTCACGCATATATTCTGTAAATATCTTTACACTCTGTTGGATCTGAGCAATCTCGTCAGTGCCTTTCGCTTCGATCTGTATTGTAAAATCACCATTTGACATCGCCTTGATCTTGTGACTGAGTATTCGCAATGGTTTCACCGTAAGTGACACGCCTATTGTATTAAGCAGCGTAAATACCAGCAGACCAATAATTGCAACTCCGATCAATATCGTTCTCAAATTATCTACTTCAGAAGTAATTAAACTGGTTGGCACATAGGAAACAAGGACCCAATCTGTTCCTGCAATTTCACGCGTAACAACTACTTTATCACGTATTGTTGTCACCGACTCGTCGTCTTTGTTAATTTTATCTGCAACATTTTTAAGAAAACCATTGGATGTATCTTTTAAAGATGTTGCGATCAATTCTGATTCACGCGATGCAAGAATATCGCCTGTACTTTTGTCTACAAGCAATGACTCAGCCCCTTGCATGGATACACTGGAATTAACAATAATATTCACCGAATCAAGAGACAAGTTTGTTGACAATATACGAATGTTCGTTGCATCGTCCAACATGCCACATGCACTGATCATCATATGATTCTCAGCATCTTCAAAAACAGGCGTATAACCCGGATTCATTCTGGTTAGCCCTTTTTGATACCATATCTGATCTTTTGCATTATTGATCTGTGTCGTATTGTCATCAGCTTTCATGACAGTTCCTGCTGTGTCCGTCACATAAAAACCACCAACAAAAGAATCATCCAACGCATAATAATCGTTTAATTTCTTCTGTAACAACTTTTGATCCTTCGCGGCACCGGAATGTTCTAAATCGTACTTTACTGTTTTAACTTCGTCCAGTTTACGATTCAACCACGCCTCGATCTGATTTCCTTGATCTTTTGCTGATGTTCGCAGCAAGCTCTGCGAAGATTTCATGATGTCTTTCTCCGAAACACTGTAAGCAATGGCAATCATTGCAATAACCATAATGATGGTAATCGGCAACGATATCCCCAATATCTTTGCTCGCAGTCCCATTCGAAATCCCTTTGGCTTTGGATGCTGCTTTGGCTTTTTCATTTTGTCATCTTTTGTTTGCTTAGTATTCTTCTTCATATTACCCACCTCTCCTTTGTTAATGAAATAATCACTAGGCATTGCTCGATATTCATGTTTCCTGATTTACGAGATCGACATAACGTACATATCTTAAATCCATTATACAGAAGTATTCAATATTTCTCAACCCTCATGGCTTCATTAACCGGAATAATAAGACAACAAATAACAAACAGTCCTATTATGAAATTTCATAAAAGGACTGTCTATCTTACAAAGCATTAATATAATGTTCTTTCAAAGTCTTCTTCTGAATTATTCCGATTCATCAAGGATTTTCTGCACTTCACTCTCTGTTATGCTCAGTTTCTCTGCAATCTCAGAGACAGACATACCTAGTTCATGATAGAACGCGTCTATTTTGCCTTCGTTTCTTCCCGCAATCCTACCTGCAGCATATCCTTTCTCCATTCCACGTTGCTCTACCCTATCCAATACCTCGCACATATTCAACTCCTCCTTCTGTATCGCATCATTGTATGCATCCTCAAATCGATGATCGCCTGTCATTATATTTCCAAAGCATCTACAATCCTTTGCACCTCTTCTTCCGAAATCGCTAATTTCTCTGCTATCTCAACCACGGTCATATGAAGTTCCTCATATAAGGTCTCAATTTTCCCTTCAATCTTTCCCTCCCTTAAACCTTCAATCTTACCTTCTTTAATGCCTTCGGCCTTACCCTCCTGGAAGCGTTCTCTATATTCCTGCTGTAATGTCATATAATCCAACCTCCATTTCTCATTTTGACGGGCGAACTGTACCGCCTCTTCCAAATCTCTTGTGAAGGTATCCGATACGCCTTTTCCATCAACATAATCCAACAATCGTTTCATTTCAGGACTCACATCATCCAAAGTCCCTTTTGTATTTAAGATTATCTTAACGGTGCCATCGTTTAATGTCAATGCTGTATCTTCACTGCAGCGGTTTTCAAAGGTGTAAATATGCCGTCCCAGTCCAAACGGATCAAAAGTGCAGATGAAGATGACATAGCTTTTCTTCAGGTGATTATAATCATCACCTTTTTCCAAAATATTCAGGTCGATCATTCCTTGATAATACCGCATCCGTTTTGGCAGGTTTCTCGCAGTGGTTGTCTGCATTTCCAGGTTAAATACTGTGTGTTTTTCATCCTCGACATACACATCGAGGCGGATTCCTTTGGCACCCGCTGCAATGTCAATGTTTTTCTGCACCTCCGGATATTCGATCTTTGCGATCTTGATCCTTAGGATTGTTTCTAGAAACGGTTTTACATATTTCGGATCGCGCATGATCACACTGAACATAAAATCGTCTTTGAGTTCCAATTCTTCGTACGCTTTCGCCATCGCTTTTCCTCCCTTATCCCTATACGTTTTTTTCTTTCGTATGTTGTATTATATGACACAACTTTTAGAATAGCTATAGGCAAAAGCGCCAAATTTTGGAGGGTAAATTCACCAACCTAAACAACTTTTCAAGTTAAAAATCTTGCTGGCCTGGTGCACTTTGTACATTCGGCTTTCGAATTTTCGTGAAAAACAAACAATGGGAACAGCAGCTGAATATGCTACCATTCCCATTTTACCTAGTGTTTTGACAATTTTTTCACGACATCCTTTGGATTGATTTTGTCTCCGTTTTTGGAAACCATTTTTTCAATTGTTTCAACGATTGCCGGTACATTGTCTTTTACATAATCCTTAATAAAGTTTTCCACTTCATTATACTTGTCCAATGATATTTTCCCGGATTTGATATTTTCAAACAACAGAATCGTCATTTGACCAAGCATTTCTACTACAGTAGCCGCCATCACCGCATTTAGCACGGAAGCTGCAAGATTGATTCCGGGCAATGATTTTATAGCACTCAAACTGGTTTTAGCAATTGCACCAACTGTTCCTGCCGTAATTAGCGATTTAAATACCCGCTCTACAGTGTTCTCATCGTCTGTTTCCTCGCTGATTTTATATGTTTTGCCAAGTTGATGTATCATGTGCGTCTCAAGCGCTGCCAATATTGGAGCATCTGCTAAAGGAATCGGACCCGCTCCAACCGTTCCCGCGCCTCCCGCATATGCTGTCACCAGCATCTCCGCTTTTTTTCTTCGCTGTTTATTGCGGAAACTTTCTTGCGCTGCCTTTTCATTGACCACTTTCAATATTTCATTGGTCTTTTCTATAAGTTGCTCTACACCATATTGAGACACCATGTAATCATCATCTACCTCATATGGTATTGCAACTATAGGAATGATCTCTTTCAAATTTACAGATGGTCCATGTTTATCAAATTGTTCTTGCACCATTTTAATATTTTCAGCATTTTGTGGTTTCGCATAGGACTTCGTAAGCACTACAATAACCGGCACATCTTTCCACGGTTTTGTTAATTTTAACAGACTCTTTATATTTTCCTTGTGCAGTCTACCATTTGTTGCTTCCACACAATACCAGATGCAGCTGATAACTTCACTCTCTTCTTTTTCGTCATCTTCCGTTCCTAACCCTTTTTTGATCAACTTCGATAAACTCTTCATAATCTTGTTTTGATTCCAATCATTGAACTCGAATCCACGAGTGTCAACTATGTTAAAATCCAAAGAGTCATTCTTATATGTGGTAATTTCCTGTGTTGCCGCATCCCCTTTTGTCACTTTCGCAACCGTCTGCCCTGCAATCGCATTTACCAATGTACTCTTTCCTGCACCGGAAACACCTACAATCAATACATTTTTCTTCATTGTGCATTCCTCACTTTTATCTTAATTTGTGAAGCCATTATGGTCAGTCGCAACATCATCATAACATACAACAATCCTCAAATCCATTATTTGCAATATTTTTTTGACTAGATTTGGCTCCCTTTTATTTGTCCGATGTTGCATATGGGCTACACATTTTCTAAATGACCATTTCTATTTTCTTTAATCATACAACCTATTGCCAAATAATATAAACCACTTCTCGAAAGGCTCATATCCCAATATTTGCTTTTAATAACATTTCAACTTATCTCATCAGCTGCCACATTCTATAACTGACTTTAACATATCCACAAGAACATCTTGACAATCTCTAAGCCTTTTACCATTTTCATCAGTCAGTGCACTTTTTCCCAACAATGTGACTAATTCCGACTCAGATGCATCTTGAATGCTGCCATCATTCGCCAAAAATTCAAAAACTGTTTTAGCAAATATTATTAACTTGGAAATTTGCAGTCCCCAATATCGGGAATAATATACCACGCCATTATCATTTGTAAAAAAAGCATCCTGTTCAATTTCCTCATCTTTGTCCATAGCATCTGTAGTCATAACATTAAATAATAGATTCTCTTTATCCCCATAAACTAAACATGTAGCACCAGCATGTATTATAAAATCTCTCTCTACTCTAAGTGATTGAAACCAATCCATATTTAAGAGATCCTTATCCTCTTTGATATTATTTGCAATATACTCCAATAGAAATTTATACTTTTTATACGATTTCTTTAACCGATTGTATTTGTTTGCTTGATCTGCGTTGAATTTTGGCGGTATGCATATTTCCATAATTTGTTGAATATAATCTAATATCACCCGATATTTCGCAAACAAATACTCAATATAACATCCTAACTCAGCTGTTGCTTGATCTCCTAAATTTGAATAATATGTTGGAATATACTCATCTTTTTTATATGCCGCATATGTTCTATCAATACTATTCATTATAACAAGCATTTTGGCATAATCCTGTCGTATTGCTTTTAAATTATAATCTATTCTTTTATAATCTTCTTCAGATAAATTTTTAAAAAATGACATTTTAATTCTCAATGTATAATTTGTTAAAGCATTTTCTTTTTTCAAAATATCATACACTCTTCTGATGATATCCATATTGTCAAAAACATGTTTCTCTTCCATACAAGCCTCCATTACAGGCAAAATTTCAAACTAACCGCATAGATAGTCCAAAAAATCGTCCATTAATATTTTTCTATGATGAACAACTACATTCCTCATTCCCTCTATTTATCATCCACTTCCCTAAGTAATTTTCTACAAACAATCAAAAGGATGACTGGCAAAATCTTACCAATATGCGATTTAAACAACTTCATTATACGAAATCGTCTCTTCCACTTCTTTTTCCATTTCTTAAAGCTTGTTTTATTTCCTTTTTTCATATCTCACCGCATCCTTTCTTTTATATTTACTCACGATTTCTAAAGTACGCATCCAAATCGTCCACCATATAAATATCCGATTCGGGTACTCCTGCCTTTCTTGCCATTCCTGCAGCAACAGCGACTGCATCTTGTGAGCCTTCATTCAAGATCGAATAACCATACAAATCATTCAAAAATGATTTATATTCTTTCAGTTGCTGTTCTAAAAATGTGTTAAAAGTTCTCTTCAATTCATGATTTGAGGCATCGATCACTGAATAGTATCCTTGCAAGTCTTCTCCCATCCAGCGCCTACAGCATTGTAACAGTTTGTGTGCAAATTCTTTCCCATAGCGTATTTTGATCTCGCTTAGAACCAATGCAAATAGTCTATACCACGCAATGATATTCATTCTCATAATGCAACAAAATGCATTCCCCTTAGACCGAATTACTGCATCCGCACCATCAAGCAAACATAATGTAGCATTTCCCACCAAGATCATAATCCGTAAATCACCATGAGATTTATTTGGTACACATTCTGCCAATGGTCTTTTCTTATAATATCTCGCCTTGATCGTCCAAAATATTTTAATCATAAGCTCCTGTAACACAACCGGAATACTCATGGCGACAGCATATCTTGCATCATATCCATTTACAAAAACCTCTTCCATAACTCTGGCAAGCGTTGTAGTTTCTTCATTTTTACCTCTTAGTTTCCCAAAATCACATAGTTGGAATAATTCCATAAACGGCACAGGTACACCCATCCCCCTGCCGCAATCTTGTTTCCCTCTACTTCCGGAACTTCCTGCAATGTCAGACATAATATGTCCCACCCAATTACAGAAGCCACAGTATAACCTAGAAATAAAATTATGTCCCTGCAATTCAAATTGTGTATCGCTATTTTGAATAGTAATCAATTTACCATTACTTACAAAGCTTGATGTATTGGTAAACTGGTTTAATATAGAAAAAAACAATCCAATAATATCCGGTGAATGTGCCAATGATTTTAAATGATGATTTTTCGGAGTTAATTGAAATTTTCGTCCCACTTGACCCGTATGAGACTGATCGTAATTGACACGATATTTGTTTTCCAAAAAACCAATGGCAGATGCTACATTGCCTTGCTTTCCATCTTTAGGTGACCATCCCACCGCCTTGGCAAATCTCATCACAATGTTATCCACCGCTTTATCTGTTGCTTTTCCTAATTTGCTAAACCCAGGCTCTCCAACAAAAAAAACATCTATTGCACCTGCACAACCACCTATACACACAGACGCCAAAAAATCATATTTATCGCATAGACTTATCGCATCATCATGCATGTCGCTAATGTCATAAATGTTATTTTCCATCAAACATCCCCCCTAAGCTCTTGTTGCAATGTTTGAATGCTATATACCATAGTCTTAAAATCGCTTTTTTGAGCCTCAGTCCATTCGCGATAATTAGTAACACCTGCTGTCTGTAATTTTTTTAAGTATTGAAACACCTTTGTGTTTAATGCTTCGATCTTTTTCGTTTTTTTCTGTATCAATACCGCCTGCTCTTTCATTTCCTCACATCGTTTTTGTAGTTCTAAAATTTCTTTGCAATTTTCGATACTCGCACGTTTGTTAGAATATTTCTCTTCATTCCTACCTTCAAGCGACTTTAACCTCTCCTGTAACATAGGTGTCAAGTCAAAGTCATCGAAAAAAAATTTT